>Ga0256407_10000535_pt1 | contig 90308 bp, 135 predicted proteins | sample RumenRJG_04DNA_FD_193489 | JGI IMG/M metagenome (GOLD analysis project Ga0256407, IMG submission 193489) | Bovine rumen microbial communities from Lethbridge, Alberta, Canada - RJG_04 | ecosystem: Host-associated > Mammals > Digestive system > Stomach > Rumen | place: Canada: Alberta... | reverse complement strand
ATCAACATCAAGCTGGATGAAGATTTTTCCTATGAATTAAGTAAATTAAAACGAACATACGGTGAAGATCTGGCTGCGCTGAACGGACTTTCGGACAGCCAGCTGGATTACACCGATTTTATTGATAATTTTATCGACACCGAGACTGTTGCGGACGCTTCTGTTGACGCAAATGCTAATGTCTCCAATAAGTCGATCGTAACACTGTTGAATGAAATGGCGAAGCCTCATCAGAAGCTTCTTGCGTTCAATAAGATATTTTATGAAATGAAAAAGAAATACGGCCTGGAAACCGCGAAGGAATGGCTGCAATCCGAATGGTCCGGTGAACTTTATATGCATGATGCGCATCATGCAAGTTATCTGCATTACTGCTGGGCATCCAGCCTGCAGGATCTGGCAGAAAAAGGGCTGTACTTCATTGATAATTTCAATGCCGAACCGCCGAAGCATCTTGGCACCTTTGTGGATTTTGTGAAGGAATTTATATCCTTCTGCGCAAATTCGTCCAGCGGTGCTGTCGGCCTTCCGGATCTGATAGTTTATATGTACTACTTCTGGGACCGTGATGTCAAGAAAGATTATTATACGGAAACTCCGGAGAAGTACGCCAAACAGCAGATCCAACGTCTGATCTACGCATTGAACCAACCGTTCCTGCGCGGAAACATCCAGTCTGCATTCACCAATACTTCGATCTTTGATCACCCCTATCTTGAAGCCCTGTTCGGTGGAATGATATTCCCGGATGGAGCAATGATGATCGACGAGATCGAAGAGATCTGCAGTTTCCAAAAGCTCTTCATGAATACCATGCATGAGATCCGGGAAAAGAACATGATGACTTATCCGGTGAATACGATCAGCCTTCTGAAAGATAAAGAAGGTAATTTTGTCGATGAAGATTTCGCAAAATGGGCCTGCGAACAGAACATGAAATGGTGCGACAGCAACTTCTTCATTGATGATTCTGTCACATCACTCAGTTCCTGCTGCCGGCTGTCAAATAATGTGAAAGATCTTTATATGAACTCGATAGGCGGAACGGCACTGAAAGTCGGATCTGAAAAGGTCTGTACGATCAACCTGGCAAGGATCGCTTATGAATCTGAAGACCGCAATAATGATAAGATGTTCTTCTTTGATATTTTGAACGAACGGGTCCTGCTCTGCCTGAAAGCATTGGATACAGTCCGTCACATCATTGAACGGAACATCGAAAAAGGCCTGATGAAGAACTTTGATAAAGGCATCGTGGAAATGGACAAATTATATTCTACGATCGGTATCATCGGGATCTATGAAACGCTGGATAAGTTTGGCTATGTTCGTAAGGACGACTTCGGCTATACGACCTATACCGAAGAAGGATTGATATTTGCCGAAGAGATCCTAAAAAGGATCCATCAGATCAAAGACGAGTTCAAAAAAGATCATAACTATATGATCAACATCGAAGCCGTTCCCGCGGAATCCGCTGCAGCAAAGCTGATGAAGAAGGATAAGATATTCTATCCGAATGAAAAGTATGAGCTGCCGCTTTATGCAAATCAATGGATCCCGCTGGCTGTACGGACATCGATCGAGAATAAGATCAAGATCAGTGCAAGGATCGATGAAGCCTGTACCGGTGGTTCGATCTGCCACATCAATCTTGATGCGCCTTTCCATTCATTTGATATTGCATGGGATCTGCTGCGTGAACTGGCGAAGTCCGGTGTTAAGTACTTCGCTTTCTGCACCAGGATCAGCGCCTGTGAGCACAACCATGCATTTTACGGTGAGATCTGCCCGGTTTGCGGCGGACCTAAAGTAACGACCTATCAGCGTATCGTGGGCTTTCTTACGCCGGTAAGGACCTGGTCTGAGCCTCGTAAGGAAGAGTTCTATATGAGGGATTGGATGAAAGTTGAGTAGTTTTATATTGCACTTTAAGTATTGGGATGGATATTCCCGCGATTACGGCATGCAGTTTGAGGATGGCATCCCTGATGATGCGGCATTTAATTTTATTGAAGAGTTTTTATCAGCAAACGGTTTTGTCAAAATGACTAATGGCCGATGGGCAGATAAAAACCTTACTGTTGTGACAGTTACTATAAAAAAGAAACTTGTATGAAATTAAATAACCTGATCGAAGAAGATTTTGTAAACTATGAAAAGCCGGGGTTATTCCTCGGCTTTCCTTATTGTACTGGAAAGTGCAATCCAAAAGACGATCTGCCGATCTGCCAGAATCAGCGTCTGCACTGTGCAAAACTGATTGATATTTCAATTCCCGAGATCCTGCATCGATTTGAAACAAATCCGATCTCAGAAGCACTGATCTGCGGAGGGCTTGAGCCGTTTGACAGCTTTGCCGATTTACTCAGCCTTTGTATCGCTTTCCGGAAAAAGTATAAGATCCGGCCTTATCCGATCATCATCTATACCGGATACTATCCACATGAAATAAAAGAACAGCTCTGTGCACTGAAAAATATCGAAAATGTCATTGTCAAGTTCGGACGTTATATTCCTGGGCATCAGCCGCATCTTGATCCTTATCTGGGTGTTGATCTGGCTTCTGATAATCAATATGCCATTCCGCTTGATATTCTCTGGCAGGGAATAGATCTGTTTGACTACCTTGGGTGTAAGTACGAAGAAAAGAAGGATTGATATTTATGGCAAAAGCTCCTCGATGGACTGTCTGTGACTTACTGGCTCCTCCGGAAGTTCTAAAAAAGTATGTGACAAAAAACAAAGAGGAGCTGAATGCTGAAAACATGTCTGACTGGACTCCGTATATCTTTGACTTTAATAAGATCGAAAAGAGTCCGAAGCCGACAAAAAGAACTGCAAATGACTGCTGGAATATCCGGCATTGGGGAACCAGGCAGAACGCTGAAAAATCAGGATATATTCCCGGAAGCGATTCTGTTTCATTCTGGTGCAATTCAAAATGCCCGGACCTGGCAATCAAAAAGATATTTGCAGAAAATCCGGGTGTGCTGATCCGCTTTTACTGGTTCAATGAAAATGACGAGAAAGAGCATTACTATATCCGGATGAAAAACGGAAAGACAAAAATCAAAAACGGAGAAGGAGTTCTGAAGTAAATTGATCGAACTATACGACTACCAGGCAGATGCTGTCAGGCGGATGAAAAACGGCTGCATCCTCTGCGGAGGAGTCGGCAGCGGAAAATCCAGAACAGCACTTGCCTATTACTTTATTACTTACGGCGGAGATCTGAATAAGCCTAAAAAGCTGAAAGGAGCTCCGCCTCTTTATATTATTACGACCGCCCGGAAACGGGATACACAGGAATGGGAAAAGGAATTGGAGCCGTTTGATATTCATGCGGAGGCGATCGATTCCTGGAACAACATCAAAAAATACAAGGACGTTGAAGATGCATTCTTTATATTTGACGAGCAGCGAGTCGTTGGCTATGGTACATGGGCCAAGTCCTTCATTAAGATCGCAAAACATAACCGAAACCGATGGGTTCTCCTCTCTGCTACCCCTGGTGATACATGGTCCGACTACATCCCAGTGTTCATTGCCAATGGTTTTTATCGAAATAAAGCCGAATTTACAAGACGGCACATCATATGGAGTCATTTCTCGAAGTTTCCAAAGATCGACAAGTATGTAAGCCAGGGCGAACTGAATAAGCACCGCCGTGATATTTTGGTGACGATGGATTTTCATCGTGAAGCCGAGCAGCATCATCAGGATGTATGGTGTGAGTATGACATGGGTGAGTATAAGAACATGCTCCGCAAGCGCTGGGATATTTACAAGGAAGAACCGATGGAGAATGCGGCAGCACTTTGTTACTGCTTGCGAAGACTCGTAAATACGGACTGCAGCCGTCAATGGAAGATCCTTGATATTGTAGCTTCTCATCCGAAGGCTATTATATTTTACAACTTCGATTACGAACTTGCCATGCTGCAGCATTTGGATTATGGGCCAGACGTTAAGATCGCTGAATGGAACGGCCATAAACATGAGCCGATCCCGATCAGTGAAAAGTGGGTCTATCTGGTGCAGTATACAGCCGGATGCGAAGGATGGAACTGCACAGAGACGGACACTATTATATTCTTTAGCCAGAACTATTCGTATAAAGTCATGCTGCAGGCGTCCGGACGAATCGACCGACTTAATACGCCTTACAAACATCTTTACTACTATCACTTAAAGTCCCACAGCAGCATCGATATGGCGATCCTGAAAGCGCTGAAAGCGAAGAAGAACTTCAATGAGAAGAGCTTTGCAGAATCGGCATAGAACATAATCACTATAATTTCATGTCCTCTAATGGAGGAAAATAAAATGAAAAAGATATTTGGTTTTATTGGAGGATTATTGTTTACTATAGCCTTTGTCTGGGCTATGTGCGAATGCGCCGGGATACTTCCCGGAATACTATTTTGAGGGTTCTTACCCTCTTTATTTTCTCCCAAGATTTGCATGTTCTATAACGGAGGAGACAAGGATGATCTTCTCTTAGTTGTTAGTAGAAAGGAAAAAATGGAAGAAGTAATGTATATTATGTTTATTGTCGCTTGTGTGACGTTTGTTGTTAAAACAATTTATGAATGGGTCGATCAGGCCCGTTACAAACACGAAAGGGAAATTCGTGAAGCTGAAAATATAGCGGGATGTAAAGCTCGCTGGCAGGCGCGGCTGGAAGCGCTGGAAAAAGTCCAGAAAGATAATGAAGAAAGATCAAGAATTAATGAAACCCTGCATGGGTTTGGTGATATTTTAGATCGATAAAAATTTAAGCCCGCAAGGGCTTTTCTTTTTTAACGAAGGGAAACAAATGGAAAACAAGTTTAATCCTGTAAAGTTTGCAGCGTCTGTTATTGTTTTCGGGATCATCGGCGGTGTTACGGCTTTGATCAACGGCATTCAGAAAAAACAACAGGAAAAGAAATTCGGCTGGATGTCTGCCTGGAAAGTAGATCCGGATGACCTTCCTGCCGGGTCCAATATCTACCTGGATGTGGATAAGCAGAAACTGCTTGATTATGATACTGGTGAGATCCTGGAAGATTTTTCTCAGTATGAAGACCCGAAGAAAGCGATGACAGAGTTCATGAACCTGATGTGGAGTTTTAAATGACAGAACTTGGAAAAGTATTAAAAGGTTTAAAGTGTTGTAAAGGGCTGAACGGTGAGCAGCCTGTTCCTTTTACAAGCAATCGAAAATGTACGGAATGCCCTTATATGGAAGTCCCTGCTCTTCTTACCGGAGAACTGCCCAGATACTATTGTCATCATACAAACCTGATGCAGGATACGATTGATATTTTGACCGGGTATGTAAAAGCCAACATCCATCAGGAGAAGCGGCTTAAAGATCAGCAGAACTGGTTCGATTCATGGAGCGACTGCAATTACTTATGAAAAAGATTACAAATCAAGTTGCTTATAAATGCGAAGTATGCGGACGTATTTATGATGAAGAAGAAAAAGCGCATAAATGCGAAGATTCACATGTTCTGCAATTACCAATGGCAAAAATGATTGATACCGATCTTCCGGGTACATATCCGCAGTTCATTACTATGAAATTCTTTGATGGTAAATTGTTGATTTATAGGATTCTTGAATGAAAAAAGTATATATTGTGTTAAAGGAACAAAATTTTGAAAACAATGCTGAAGTCGTGATCGACAAAGTTTTCAAAGCAAGGCATTATGCCGATGAATACATCGCATCGCAGATCGAGCAGGATCCCAAAATGAGGGACCGCTATTATATTATCGGCCGAAAAGTAGAGCCTGAAAAGTTCTTTATCGGGCGGCATAATCTGGAAGAAAAAATGGACGGTTCTATTCTAGATTAGATATTTCTATTCTAGGTTAGATCTGCGAGGACCTTAAAGAAAGCAATCGCAATTAAAACATAGCCTTTAATAGAAAGGATAGTAAAGTCTCGTAAGGACGCTCGGTGGGTTTGCACCCTGATCGAGAGGACTCGTATTAGTGCAAAGGATACGATGACGAAAGAAGGAATTACGAATTTACTTATCCTGAAGCTTTTTCATTTCGTGTAATTTACATGGCCTCTAATGAAAGAGTACGTTGTAAGCGGCTCTAAATTATTAGGAGGAAAAATGGAAAAGAAAATTGATTTATCAATGTACCCGAAAGGGTCTGTTGTAAAAATGAACGCAAAAGGCGTTCAGTATGTCGAAATCCCGTACGATCCAAAGTACGAGGAAAAATTTAAAGGGGCTTCGTCCCCGAAAGACATCTGGACTAGAGTCCAGTTACGCACTTATTAGTGCAAAATGAGCCCGCATGGGCTCTTTATTTTTACATCTCCTTTTACGAGAAAGGAGGACCATTATGGTCATTTATATCGTAAAAGATTTGTATAACATTATCGGCTTATACGCCGATGAAGAAAAAGCCTGCAATAAGGCGTTCGAAACAAACAAATTTCGGAATTCACCGGATGGTGAAGATCTATTAGAAAAGTTTGGCCTGGCCTTTGTGTATCAAAGACCGGTCGTTGAATAAGCCCGCAAGGGCTCTTGTTTTTTGGTATACTTGGTGAATAGTGAAGGAGGCAAGAATGACTCATGGATATTTGGTTGGCAGTTTTACTGATCATCCTCATAGGAGCCGGGTGCGGTTTCGGAGGGTATAAATACGGTTTGAAAAAAGGTGCAAAGAACCGTGAAGAAAAAATACTACAGGAATTTATGATGTATGTCCCGTTGGGACGGGTCGGATCCGTTGCTCAGGATCTGATCGAAAACGATGGATATTCCGAAAACTTTCCTATGCTGATCGTGGCGCCATCAAAGTATAACTATTTGGATGGGCCTGATCCGGAACAGGATTGATATTTTAGCTCGTAAGTTCAAAGTCCACAATACGTGGGCTTTTTGTTTTTAAAACGAAAGGAAACACATGTCTATTATCTCTATGCTTGGCGGGGCTGAGGCCGGTACGGTAGAAGAACTGAATCAAAGACTGTCTGAGCTTTCAGAAAAGTTTGAAACAATTGCCGGAAATCTTAAAAATCTCGAAACTATGACGGAAACCGTAAAACTTCGTGTTGAAGAATTAAGCAACAGTGTTGCATCCATCACCCATGAATGGAACGGCAGTGAAGAACAGGGAATGACAAAGCGCGTTGCCGATCTCGAACGGATGCAGAAGTACTTTCAGAGCTCCCATGGGAAAGCGCTGAATGATATTCACGACCTCAAGGTCGAACTGCATGGTCTTTACAACCGTCAGACACCCCCTCCGGATGAGGAGCTTCAGCAGTCTGTCGATCGGAATCCGAAGAAAAAGGAATTGATCGATGTAGTACAGGAATCTGATTTCTCTCAATTTCGGAAACACAATCTTCTCAATACTCTTGAGAAGAATAATCTGACAACCTTTGAGAGTATCAAAGGAAAGACATTTGATGACCTTTGTGACATCAAGGATATCGGTCCGGCATCAGCATCTCTTTTGGTCAAACTTCGTCAGAAGTATTACGGCGAAGTTGACAACGCCAAGATCATTCGGGAAAACATCCCGATGTACAGCATCCGTGATGTCGTTAAGGGCATGAAGCTCACGCAGGTCCAGAAGAGCCGGATCACCAATACTCTTTACAAGTATGGCGTAAATACATTAACTGATCTTTCGGATCTTGAATATGAAGAGGTCTGTAAGATTCCGCATTTCGGCTCCGGTTCTGTGGCTGCCGTGAAACAGATCTACCAGAATTATATTTGGAGGTAATATGAACATTACTCTGATTTGTGTTTTACTAGCCCTGTTTGCTGTAGATATTGTGTTGCTGAAGATGCTTGACAATTACAGAAAAGCATCATTGTTAGATAATGAAATGCTGAAAAGAGCACAGAAGCGTATATCCTTATTGGAGGTGCTGCTTCTTCCAAAAGAAATGTGCTCCAGTGAACCTGATATTTATTATCAGTCATACAACAAATGCTTTGACCAGGAATACAGAGATAAATTCTTTAATACCGTGGATAAAACACTGGAGAAAGCGAAAGAGTATGCCCCCGGTACTGATCAATCTTAATGCAGAGATCATCTGCAGAAAACTCGCTGATCTTGGGATCTGGCATGAAACGGAATGGATACCCGCAGACAATCTGTGGGTTCTTTTCTTTAAAACCTATGAAAACAAGGTTGAAGGATGCGCATTTAAGGTCAATGGATATTTTGCTCCGCTGCTCCTTGTACACTCCGGAACACTTAATGTTGAAGAAGGTTACATCTCTGTCGATAATGTGATCTCATTGATAAAGAATGCTTATTGTACAAAAGGAAAGAAATGAGTGAAATAACCTTAGTATTGTTTGTGCTGCTGTTTGTCACTGTGATATTTGTCATCTACTTCTTTCAGATCAGTGCAAAGATTGACAATCTCACAAAGAAGTATAACGATCTGCTTGAAGATTCTTATCGGGATAATCTCCGCTATGCTAGTCAGTTTGATCATTTATACACAGCGGTTCGTGAACTTAGTAAAACATTTGAGGACTTGAATAAATATGAGTGAAACTAATATGTTTATTGCTATTTTCTTCGGCTTTGCCCTACTGATGATCGTGCTCTTTTATATTTTAATGAGCCGGCGCATTGATGAGATCAGCGAGAAGATCATCAAATGGCAGTCTCTGCAGGCTGATTTTAATCAGACACAGAATGAGATCAATATCGAAATAAAGAATTCTTTTGATGCCGTCGACGCAGCATCAGTTATGCTTACTGAAAAAGTGAATCATCTTGAAATAAATACTAAAGCTCAAGATAATCAAATCGGAATGATCAAAGATTCTCTTCAAAAAGTTTCCGCAGAAACACCATCTGAACGATGTGATGCACTCGAAAAGAGATTCTCTGCCCTTAAGAAGCTTGTCGAGGATTATACCGAGATCCTCCTTGACCATGCAATGCAGTAATTGATATTTCCTCCGCGCTATAACAACTGCCATTTCTAACCATTTTGCCTCCTTTGAAAATAGTGTATGCCTCCGTATGGCGCGGGCGGAGGCTCTTTTTTAATTGAAAGGAAAATAATGAAAGTAAACTGTCCCTTGTCTTATGATGAAAACGGCAACCTTGAAGTTCTGGTCTCTACCGGATTTGGAGCCGGATGGTCAACTTGGAACGCCTACGGGATAAATCTCGCGGTTGATAAACGGATCATCGATTTTTTCAAAGCTAATCTTGATCCATATGATCATCTTAATCAAACCGTAACCGACAGCAAGCTTAATGAGTTCATGCATTCAATTGGTTATGCTGGGAATTTCTATTTTGGTGGATTTTATGACTGTAGGATCCGAAAAGTTTCACCGGGAACAATGTTTAAGATCCGTGAATATGACGGAGCTGAAAGAATAGAAGTATTTGATGATTCAGATTGGCTTACTATAAAAAAGCAAGGCGAGCAATGAAGATGTATGTCAAAAATACAGATGGTGAATTAAGAAAGATCGAAACCATAATACTTGGTGGCAAGATCTACACACCAGATGATATTTGTAAAATACAAGAAAACGGTACTGTAATAACAATGAAAGACGGTACGGTGTATAGGATTACTGATTATTATTCCGGGAGATGAGAATAATGAAAGACTTCTTTAAAGGCTTTATTGACTATCTGAAAAACTGGTGGGAAGGTATTGTCCTTGTCAGTATATATATGGTTATCCTAATTATGGTCATTCTATATACGATTGTCAGCGGAATTACCGGCAAAAGTAATGTACTTATAACAAGTCATATGTCGGTTGACTTTTTTCAAGGCATTGCAGATACAGTAAAAAAGTCCCGTGAAAAAAAGATCGATAAAGCAATCGCTGAATTAGAAAAGGAAGGAACGAAATGAATAGATATTTGGCAAATTGGGTACGTGTCGGTAAAGGTCTCGGATGCATTCTGATGATGGTTCCCCTCGGGATCATCGGAGCATTGACAGATGGCATCCTTGGAAAAAACAGTTTTACGGTAACTGCTGAGAACAACAAGACCGGAGAGAAACATGTCTTTTGATATTGACTACTCCAAAAGTCCGCATGAGGTAGAAGCTACTTCATTAAATCGTGTAGTTACGAACGATTACACTTACACTATTGATACCGGAAAACTTTTTCATGTTCCGCTTCCGAATGAAGAGCAGACAGCTGCAATGATGGGTGGGATGAAATGGTTCAAAACCGCAGAAGATGAACTTTGTCCAAATCCATCAGAAGTTCCGGTCGAGACAGCTCCTTCTTATATTCATGAGACGCATGATCATGATTCAGATGATGGTATGAGTGTCCATCTCAGTGTTGACGATGATGGAGAATTTGTATCGTATACAGTCCGCAATGTCAAAACTGTTGAAGAAGTACTTACAATCCTTGAGATGATGAAGCGCATCGTCTCGGATTGATATTTACCGCAGGCTTCCGAATACGTTAAAAGCACATACAGCAATCTAAAACATTTTAGAAGATCTAGGTTGACTACCGTCAGGGTTGTAAGTACACCCGTGCTTTGTTGTGTTCGGAAGCCGTCTTTTATATTTTCAGGAGAACTTTATGTTTGCAGTAAAGTATTACTATCGGACAAGCTTTATGTGCTATGCGGATAATGAGCGTGCCGGAGTTGTATGGACACCGCGCTTTGAAACAGTAGAGGAAGCTCTCGGTTATGCACAGGAGATGGTGCAGCAGTATGGTTATGATCCGAATCATCTGCGGGTGGTAAAAGTATGATATTACAGGAACAATACTATGAGGATTTGCTGGACTGTATCAACAGTACACCGGATACGGTATTCTGGCGGAAACTTGTCAGCAAGAAAAAACTGCTGAAGGATGAAAAGCTTCTTGACCGTCTTTGGACAGAGTATCAAAAGATGATCGAGAACGGTGTTGATGAGAATTATGCTTATGCCTTTGCACTTGAGGAAGTTCTTGATATTCCATTGTCCAGATGGGAGAACATCTTTCACCGGTACATTGAAGGCAGACACAGTGAATTTTATGGATGAGGAAAAATGGGATTTTTTGAGATAATTGGTTTCGCAGCATGCATAGTAGGTGCAGTTCTTCTTGTCGCATGGATCATTACTTTCTTTGATGAATGGAATGATATTCAGTACAAAGTTAATACAGGGATCCCGAAAGACATTGCATTCCTGGATCATAAGATCAATGAATTGTCAAGTCAGGAAGATGAAGAGAATGATTGTGAAGAAGACAATCTTGTCGCTTCTCTGAGTGAGCGTCTGGCCAATGCAGAGAGCCATATCCTGATGCTTGAGTATCAGAATGAGACGATCATGTCTGAACTTGATAATTTAAAGAAATCCGAATAACGATTTTTACATAGCCTCTAATGAAGAGAGAAAACTATATTAAGCTCTCTTCAATGGAGGAAAAATGGAAGTTTATGTTGTTTGTGGTATTGTTGATGCACAGCATCGCCCTAATGTGTTAGTTTTTAGGGATTATCAGACCGCTGTTGATGCAGCGAAGCAGATGAAAGAATCTGGTTTATACATGAAAGTGTATTACAAGAAAGAAGATTTGATTTAGAAAAGCCCGCAAGGGCTTTTGCTTTTTAAACTAAGGTCGTAAGTACGCGGCCTTTTATATTTTAATGAGGAGATCATTATGAAAAAAGTTTTGTTTGTTGTCCTGTTAGCTATTGTTGTCGCCGGTCTGATCGGCGGAGTTTTTGCCTGGAAAAACCAGGTTTGGATGTTTGCTCCGAAAGAAACCGAAGTGACCGAAGAGATCACAGTAACTGAAGAACCCGCGGCTGAGATCGAGATCCCTGTCGAAGTGCCAGCTGACGGTCAGTAATTGATATTTAGGAACGAAAGGAAACAAATGGCTACTACTATCAAAACAAAAGAACAGGCTGTTTATGACAGCAAAATGGAAAAGCTCGATGAATTCGAAAGAAGAGCACGTGCCGCCTTGGAAGATTATAAAAATTTATGGACAGCTCTCGGATCATTAGAGGATGATCTGAGCAATGATTTCGGTATTCTGCATGAAGAGTTGGACTGCTATGAAAGCGACGAATTTACCAGTCGGGACTTTGACGAGATCGATACCTCGTTAGAGGCTACGATCAATCATATTCGTAAGGTAAAGGAAGATCTGCAAAAAAAGTATAATGCGAGCAAACTTCATGAAGATGCTTACGGCTACATGCTGGCAAAAGGAAAACTATATAGCTGTTTCACAACTTATCCGCCATGTGGACAACTTGATTTGTCAATGGATGAAATTAATAAGTTCTATGAAATGTGCTGTGAAATTTCCAAAGAGTCCAAAGATGATTTTGTAAAAGCTATTACAAAGGAATACGAAAAATGAGCATGTTCTATACGATTTACGCTTACGGTGATTTTGACAAGAAGAATCAGGCCTGGGATGACGGGATCACAAAATACAGTGAGCCGGTCCATCAAACACGAAAGGATATGGAAGCGATCATATCCCGGAAACCGCATAAGATGATCAATCTTGATAAGGCGACATGCCCAGATGTTCAGGAGTATTTGTCTCAGGAAAAAGACGGCAAACGCCATGTGCGCCTTGCCGTAAAGGCAATGGGGTATGCTCATGCTCTGGAACGTGCGAAAGCTTATTGCAATAAAACCTACAAACCGAAACGAAACCGTAAAAAGCAGGTATCCGCAAAGGATCTGATGAGCTTTATGGGTTATGTTTCCGGTGTTTCCGCCAAAGCATCCGGCGGAAGATCGTATATGTCTGATTATGTATTTTAAGGAGAAAACTTATGCCTTGTGAATCACATTCTTATGATGCAGCATTATATTTTTATGACGGCGTGAATTGGAAACTGCTCAGCCACGTTCGCTGTGATGAGGACTGTCCTAGTATCTGGAAAGATGAGGAGACGAAAGTGGAAGAAGAACAGAAAGTACCGGATGAAAGGTTTGAAAGAGATCTCAGCAATCTGAAAAAGAAGCTGAAGAACAAGTTCTATGAACAGGGTTATTTAACTGTAGGGGATATGGTTGAGCTTCTTCATCTGAATGTCAATGGACCGGACTTCAATCCTTATATTCTTTATACAGGAGATACAAAACTTTATCGAAATGCGATGGAGAATCTTGCGATCAAGAAATATCGTGCGCATAGAAGCAACATCAATAATAATAAATATACTTCTGCAGAATACCGCGAATTCCAGCGCATCAACATGGCTCTTGACGATCTCGAGAACACCAAGCAGCAGAACTAAGTTCTGACTCCGGATAAACGCAAAGAGGGTTTGTAAATTTTACAAGCCCTCATTATTTTTAAATGAAAGGAACCACAAATGTGTTACACACTGCAGGAATGTCTGGAACGGACCGGCAGCCTTCGGCGAGGCAAATATGTTTACCGGGTGCTCTGTGAGAATGGCATCAGGACCTGGGATGATTTTGTTGCAAAACCTATCCCTTCCAAGGGCCTATATAATAATGAAGTCCTTGCCCTGAACAGGATCCGCATGAAGGAGCTTGATATTCGTGAGGCGAAGGCTTCCGCTTACAACGATTTGGTAAGCTTGCTGTCGAAATATGTTCGTAAGAATGATGCCCGTCGTATCGCTTCGAGCCTTAAGCGGGAAGATATCTGGTCCATGCGGCTGCTTGCCTCAACTCCGGATGAAAAACTGGAGAAGATCTATGGGATCGGGCCGAAGAGCCTTGATATTTTAAAGAAGGTCAAGACCTTTCTTAATTCCCCAAAAGCGATGACAAGCGGTAAATCAAAAGCCGTATCGGCTGCTCCCTCTCCGTTCCAACCACTATTAGCCTATTAGGAGATTGATATTTATGAAACAAGTTTCTGCTATCAGTAAACCTGTTATGCTGCGTATCGATTACGAAGCTGACTTTCACAGGGATTTTCTTTGCGACAACCGTGATCATCTGATGAACATACTGGAACTGATGCTCGGGCATTATATGGGTGAAGCCGTATACAAAATTCTTGATAAGCGAGAGGAATGTAAATTTCCATCAGGTTACCGTGACATGTTCTTAGAGAAGAATCATTATATTTTTCGGATTCATGCCGAATTTGATTACAAATTCCCCGATAGCAAAATGCCAAAGCATAAGAAACCGGAGAAAGAAAATGCCGACGAAGTACAACAAGAACGAACTGAAACTGAAGATCTATGAGTATCTGGATGAAGGCTTCTTCCCGGAAGACATTGCGGAGATCCTTGATATTTCGCTGCCGGAAGTTATCCAATTAATCAAAGAGGTCGAGGGTGGATAGATACTGGAGCTTAAGCGGAAAACTATTTTCCGGCGATCAACCGATCCTTAGGATCAATGAATGCTATGAGATCGATTATTTATCAGATGAGACAAAAGATTATATGCAGGATAGAGATTATGCCTGCCGTATCTATTCTGATATTTACGATGATCTTCTCAATATGCAATACCATGCGATCATTAAAGCAAAAGATCAGAATAACATGCTGCTTGTATTAGCACAGAACACCAGGCAGGTGCAGATCCTTCTGGATTTTCAGCTGCCTTACAACCAAAAAAGTCCGAAAGAGGATCCGAATGAAAACGATTGAAATGGCATGGAAACATTTTAAAACCATATGCCGCCATAAGTATTACGTTTACCAGGAGTGCCGGGCTTGCGGTATTACCTGGCAGGGGATCATCCATGATCTGTCTAAATTCAGTGCGACTGAGTTTATTCCTTCTGCAAAGTATTTTCAAGGTGATAGAAGTCCGATCGAAGCAGAAAAAGAAGCCTGCGGTTATTCTTTTGCATGGCTGCATCATAAAGGCTGCAACCCGCATCATTGGGAATTCTGGACAGACTTTGCAGAAGCTGATGGAGGCGTGATCACAAATAAGATCCCATATCAATATGTTGTTGAAATGGTATGCGATTGGATCGGCGCAGGAAAAGCTTACCAGAAAGAAGCATGGACGCAGGATTCACCGATGAACCATTACATAAAAATGCGGAAAGGCCGGTATTTTCATCCGGAGACTGACAAACTGATTGTTCAGTTTCTTATCTGCATTAAAAGCAAAGGCCTGGATGAGTTTCATAAAATGGCAAAGTGTGAAAGTCCTTATTCTTATACCAGGATTGACTATGAAGGGGTATATGTTCCGTGAAGACATTTGACGATTTATGGAAATGTATGTTCGTTGCGATCGGTGTTCTTGGTATTCTCGTATTTTTCTTCGGTCCACCGAAAGCAGCAATGAATCCGGACCCGACACCGACTGTGATATTTGATGGCGTTACCGCGGATCAGATCGCTCGTGTTGAGGAAATGTGCCGAAGATATATTGAACTATGGGAATCTGATCTGGAACTCTATAATGAGACTGCCGACAGTGATAGGCCCAAGATTCAGGAGATCCATGAGCGTGTAAAGACTCGTATGAACGAGATCAGTGATATGTATAACAACTACCTTATTACCAATGGCTATGTTTTTAACGGAACACTGCCTGATGGTATTTATGCATGTATTGAACGAATCGGAGATACTGATGAATGATCTTGTTGAAAGAAGAGCGGTATTAGCTCTTGCAAAAGATATTTCCGTTGTGACTATAGATGGATCTGAATACTCTCACCGATGTATTGATCCTGGCGATGTAATAGAGATGCCGTCAGCCAGTAATCCGGATTACGAATTTCATGAATGGTGCCATGACTGCAAGGAATACGACCAAAAACAACACTGCTGCCATCGCTGGACACAAGTTATCCGAAAGACTTATGAGGAGATAAAGGCAAGAAAAAAGCCTGCAAAAGTGATCCAGCAGCGGGTCGACTATAGTAATTATGACGAATTTATGACGCAGCATCTGATCGGCGAATGTGATTACTGCGGTACAGATGTTATTGAAGGCGACAATTATTGTTCTTATTGCGGATGCAAACTGGAGTGGAAAGAATGATATTTCAAACACAAACTCAACGTAAAAACATTTTTGACGAATTCACAAAGAAACTTCGTGAACGTGCAGCAATGGATCCTAAGACTCGTAAGGATGGGAATCTGAATTATCTGTTTTTGGTTTATGACAGAGATAAAAACGAGATATCCCATTATTCTGCATACACTACAAATAATAACTATCCTGAATTAATCGAGATGTTGATCTGGGAACATCTAATTGATATTTCCGAGGATGAACTTACCGAAGACGAGGTCCGTGCTCATTACAACTGGATCCTGAAACGGATAAGTGATATTTGTGTTAAAAGAATTGAAAAAGCTCGTAAGGACATAGAGGCGTAATGTACTATCTGTTGAAAATCCCGCTTAATATGAATGACGAAAAGACTGTCATCACCCCGTCTGAAGAGATGGCTTTTGATATTTGGCATGCGGACGAGGCTTATGAACATTTCGCCAAGTCATGCTACCCGACAACAAACTGGGAGATCATCGGACCAAAACCTAATAAGCAAAATTACGTAATTGCTTATTCTGTCTCGATCCCTGATATTTACAACGAGCTGCATAACATCACCCTCCTCATCCATGCGACCGATGATGATAGCTGTGATGATGCCGCAGCAGATTGGATCCTGGATTACCAGAATGATATTCTCAAAGCCGAATGGCTCAAAAGCAACGAACTTCCGGATACACACAAGGAGAATTAAATGAATTTATATTTAGCTGAATACTTCAGTGATCTGTCCAATCCAAAGGACACGATGCAGATGACAAACTTTATTGAGATCGGTATTTTTGACGCACAGCGCTATATTGAAGACTGGATCTTTATCTACGGCCATGTGGAAGATCCTACAGGCTTGATATTCAGAAAGCAGTATGATGAACTCCCGAATCAACTGGCTCCGTGTATGGTTGCTTATACGGACGACACTCATGAAAACTTCTGCCGGCAATTTCTCATTATCTGTGCGACTGAGATGCCGGAAGCGGAAGACATTGCAGATATTGAATCCTGGAATCATATTTTAGATTCCGTTACTTTAGTCGAACCTGAAGATGAGCCTGAGATCGAGGAGACAGATGGAGCTGACGACGCAGATTAATTGGCTTCCTATTTTAAACAGCTGGAAACCTTTGACCTGGTCTGAACTGACCAGTCCCGAAATGGTAGATCATTATATTTGGGTGATCTACCCATATCCTCAAAAGAGTGAAGACCCGTTTACCGAAGAAGTTCTGAAGATCGTCGGAATGGATCGGGTAGATGATAAATGGGCTGTTGTTGTAAAGAATTACAGTGATGAGGATTTCCTTATTCTGGAAGAGGGCAAAGGAGCTCTCTGGGAAGCTTATGAGATCAAACAAGGTATTTAAGGAGATTTTTTGATGAATGCATTCAGAACCGTGCAGGATGCCATTGACGGGCATTTCTGCTGTGACATTGCAGCAATCGGAAGACAGAGCCTGATGGACTGCGAACATTGTCCGTATAATGATGAAGAAGATAAGCTTGGTAACTGTGTTGCCCGGCTTAACAATGATATTCAGTATTTCCTGAAACAGGAATTGAAACATCAGCAAGCTGAACAGCAAAAAGTACAGCCAATGCTTCCAGGTATTTTTGATGATGCGGTTGATACAATCGCTGAAAAACTAAAGGAAATGGCCGAAGAAACTGAGCCTGAAGAAGAGAAAAAAGATTTTCATAAAAAGAAATGGAATCATAAATGATTACGGAAAATACTATTCGTGAAACTCGCGACCGGTTGGATGATATCTGCAAAGATTGGGATAAAACTTCAGATGATTATAGAGCGGTCAAATCAGCTGCTATTTATCTGAATGAATTTATGCAGTTTTTGATCTACATCAAAGGTACGGACGCAGCTCGTTCGTACGGGAATTTTATTATTGATAATGAAACTTATGATTCGGATGAATGGTAAATGAAAAGTATCCATGACATATTATGGGGAAGCTCCTGCTGCATGCAGTATGATGAGCCGCTTTGTTACAGCTGTGCTTACAAAGGGATCAAGGATTGCAGCGAAGTTCTCCATGATGATATTTATGCTATGTTGGAGCAGGGACGAATCCGCATCAGCAGTGATGGTTTATATGAACCGGCGGACATGGAAACAATGAAAAAAGTAAAAACCAAGAGGAAGAATGGACGACGATATTCTGACGGTGAACGCAGAAAAGGACGGCATGAACAATACGGGATTTTTGATGAAAACTGATCTGAAAAATGGTCAAAAATCCGTGGCCAATTTTGTGGCCAAAAATCTTGAATTGGCCGCCTTTTTTGCAAAAGTTTGGATCCGGAAGATGACCAAAAAGTGAAAAATTTGCATTTTGGCCAAAAAAAGTGGCCAATTGGCCAATTTTTTTTGACAGGGTGGCCACGAAAAAATGGCAAATTTACTCGTAAAAATCGGCAAAAAATGGCTTTGTGGCCAAAAACCCACCCTTTTCCCTTATTAATTTTAAAAAAGATAAATAAATTTTAAAAAGAATTAGAAAGTAGGTGGGTTTTTGGCCACGGACTTAAAAATCGGGGATTTTTTCTGCTGATTTGAAGGTCCGGAAATCAGGGCTGATTAACGTCTGATTAAGGTTGCCGAAAGGTCTGATTAAGGTCGTACGGACGATTTTTAAAAACCTCCAAAAGAGTGACGGATGTTATAATCAATGACAGAAACGCTTTAATGGAGGTTTTAATTTTTAGATGTCAATCGATTATGATCTCGGTGCCCTGATGGGTGACCGATATGAAGAAGTGTATGATCAGGATGGCAATGGTGTTCTTACTGATTGCTGCGGAGTATATATGGTTTGGGATTCACAGACCGGAAAGTATATTTGCCCAAGATGCAAGGACCAGATCAGCAGACAGGAATTTCTTGATGAGTATGTAGAAGCTTATGGTCCGGAATGCTACGGATGCAAAACGAATTATCCGCAGTGCATTATTTGTCATCGCGGTCATCAAAAAGATTTGGATGAAAGAGAAGACAGAATTTGAGCGATTTTTAGTAATTGCGAAATTTACATGTCCTATTATAGAGAGAAGGAGAATATATCATCGACTTCTCTTTTTTTTTGTAATGTGTGTTATTGGTATAAGCCGATTAGCATAGTTGTTCATTACACTCCTTTCTACAAGGCCATGGATCATGTTAGGTTCATGGCCTCTTATTTTTTACAAAAAAGGATACATATGCTGGAACGAAATTTTCAAGCGCAGTTGATCAAGGAACTGAAAGAAACATTTCCGGGAGCAATTGTGCAAAAGATCGATTCTTACATTCAGGGATTTCCGGATGTGCTGATTTTATACAGAGACAAATGGGCTGCACTTGAATGCAAGAAATCTGAAAAAGAACGTAAACAACCTAACCAGGAATTTTATGTGGATCTGTTGAATGAAATGTCATTTTCCAGATTCGTATATCCCGGCAACAAGGAGAAAGTTATCCATGAACTTCAACGATCATTCGAAGCTTGAAGGGATGCACGCATTTTTAGGTGCGAGCAAGTACCATTGGATCAACTATGATGAAGAAAAGCTCGTTGAAGTATATCGAAACGATCTGGCAAAAGAGCGCGGCACAATGCTGCATGATTTTGCTTCGCAGTGTATCAAGCTGAATCAGCGTCTTCCGAAATCTCAATTGACTTTGAATATGTTTGTGAATGACGCAATCGGTTACAAGATGAGATCCGAGCAGATCCTCTATTATTCGGAATTTTGCTTCGGCACTGCTGATGCGATCTGTTTTCGGAAGAACATGCTGCGGATCCACGATCTTAAGACCGGAGCAACTCCGGCACATATGGAACAGCTCTATATTTATGCTGCGTTATTCTGTCTGGAGTATCACTACAATCCGCATGACATTGTGACTGAACTGCGAATTTATCAGAGCAACGAAGTAGTTATCGAAGAAGCTGATCCTGAGGATATTTCCGACATAATGGAAAAGATCAAAACTTTCGACAAAATTTTAAAAGAAATCCAGTATAAGGAGAGTGAGGCTTGATGAACTATATTGCAGAAGACATTATGCTGGCAATCGCCCGGCAACTGAACAATGATACTGCTAAGGATATTTTGATGCATTATGGCACCAAGCGGCACTCAGGTCGATATCCCTGGGGATCCGGTGATGATCCTTATCAACATGAAATCGATTTTCGCAACCGTGTGATCAAACTGCGAAAAAAGGGATACGACGAAATCGAGATCGCAAGACGATGCGGTTACGAGACTACAAGCGAACTGCGAAGCGCACTGCGCAAAGCCAATAACGATATTCGGTCTTACCGGATGCATTGGGGTCAAGCATTATTGGATGATGGTTTGACTCCTGCTGAAGCATCCCGCCGAATGGGTATTTCTGATTCAACATTCCGGGCGATGATGAATGAGCAGACAATGGCCCGTGCGCAGAAAGCACAGCAGGTCGCAGATCATTTAAAGACAATTGTCGACGATAAAGGTCCGATCGATATCGGTACCGAAGTCAACCGTGAGCTAGGTATTTCCAAAGAGAAGCTCATGCAGGCCGTCGATATTTTAAAAGAACAAGGTTATGAAGTTCGTGTCGGATCTATGCCTCAGGTAACTAATGAACATGGGCAGCGTACAACTTTGAAAGTATTGTGTCCTCCCGGAGCTCCGAAAAACCAGGCATATCGTTACGACGAAATTTCATCTCTGCAGGATTATGCCTCAGAATATTACTCTCATGACAATGGTGAAACTCTCTCCAAATTCCGATATCCCGAGAGCATGGATTCCAAGCGAATTTATTTCCGCTACGCTGAAGACGGCGGTGACAAGAAAGACGGATTAATTGAGATACGGAGAAATGTTCCTGATTTATCGCTGGGCAATTCCCGATATTCTCAGATCCGTGTTCTTGTCGATGGGAATAAATATATTAAAGGTATGGCAGCTTATTCTGATGAGATACCAGATGGTTACGATATGGTGGTGAATTCCCATTATTCTAAAGCCAGTGGTAAAGCACTTAAGGATATTAAGCCTGACCCGACAAATCCTTTCGGTTCTTATATCGGTCCGAAAGGTCAAAGTGAATGGACAGATGAGAAGGGTAAAAAACATTTATCGTTAATTAATAAACGGGCAGATGAAGGTGACTGGAATGACTGGTCCAAATCTTTGCCTTCTCAATTTTTGTCCAAGCAAAATATGAAATTAATTAAAAATCAGCTGGATCTGTCGATCGCCGATAAATATGCTGAATATGAGGATATTTGTAATTTAACAAATCCGACTGTCAAGCGGCGATTATTAGAATCTTTTGCTGAAGACTGCGACGCAACATCCGTTCATCTGGATGCTGCCGCTCTTCCGCGTCAGCGGTTCCAGGTTATTATTCCAATTTCCTCTTTGAAGGATACGGAAATTTATGCTCCGAATTTTAAAGACGGAGAACAGGTCGCTCTTGTGCGTTACCCTCATGGCGGTATTTTTGAGATCCCTGTCCTGAAGGTCAATAACAAGAACAAGGAAGGAATTTCCAGACTGACCAAGAATCCTACTGATGCTGTCGGTATTAATGCAGAAGTCGCCAAGCAATTATCCGGTGCGGACTTCGACGGCGATACCGTTATGGTGATCCCAATTTCCTCAAAAGTGAATATTTCTCACTCTAAATATTTGGATCAGTTGAAAGACTTCGATCCTCAGATGAAATATCCTGAAGTACCAGGCATGAAATATATGCAGCGTACTGATGTGGAGATGGGGAAAATTACGAATTTAATCATGGACATGACCCTTGCAGGCGCTACCGATGATGAAGTGGCTCGTGCTGTCAAGCACTCTATGGTCGTCATCGATGCAAAGAAGCACAAGCTTAACTGGAAATTATCTGAAGAAGAGAATAAAATTCAGGAGCTTAAGGACAAATATCAGGGTCACTATGATGAAGACGGTCACTGGCGTCATGGTGCCGGTACGATCGTCACACGGTCTAAGAACCAGGTTCCTGTGACCAAGCGTCGTGGTGAATTTTCTATCGACGAGGACACAGGTAAGAAGATCTGGAAAGAGGCCTATGATGCGCACTATGTGGATAAGAATGGCAAGCCTAAGATCCGTACTCAGCAGAGTGTGCGCATGCTGGAGACTGACGATCCATATTCTCTGGTTTCTGAAAGACAGCATCCTACTGAGATGCTCTATGCACGCTACGCTTCACAGCTGAAGGCTCTTGCCAATCAGGCACGTAAGGAGTACAAGTTCAACACTCCGAAGCTTGAGTACAGTCCTTCCGCTGCAAAGGTGTTCGAGGCTGAAGTGAAGTCTCTTAAGGAGAAGCTTGAGCGGTCTCGGTTGAATGCGCCTCGTGAACGTGAAGCACAACGCCGTGCTAACGTGATGCTTGAAGATGCTTTCCGTCGTGAGCCTTCTTTGCGTGATGACAAGAAGGAACGCGGTAAGCTGGCTCAGCAGTACCTTACTTCAGCCCGAATCGATGTCGGTGCTCAGCGGTATAAGATCGATATCGAACCTTCTGAGTGGGCAGCGATCCAGGCTGGAGCTATTTCTGACAATTTCCTGAAGCAAATATTAGATGCTACGGATACAAATACCATTCGGGAATATGCTACTCCGCGCTCATCAAATTCTTTGAGCAGTGCGAAGAAGACCCGTTTGCTGGCATTGAACCGTTCCGGGTATACGAATCAGGAAATTGCTGATGCCCTTAATGTACCGATTTCTACAGTACTCTATTATCTGAAGAACAAAGACTAAAGGAAAGGAGCCCAATTTTCTCTATGGACAAGAATCAGTTCTGTTACTTGACTACTGTTGACAATCCATACGACAAGATCGAAGACTACGACCAATGGTTGGGCTTTGACACTGAGATGGGTTACTATTCAGATGCGTACCTCGATCGCATTGCGAAGATCTCGCCGGCTATGAGTGAGATCGAGAAGGAAAGAGAGTACGAAAGAGCGATCGATGAGATCATCAAGTACGACTTTCGTAACATCTACGTTAAGAAATATGGAAATAAGGATGAGGAAATCATAAATGATGACCCCTCTCAATCGTTAGACGACATTTTAAACGAGATGGTATGGGGGGGCATTCGCTAAAAAACCACCCCCTCCCCCAATCGCGGGGGTCTCCAAAAATTCCCCGGGGGACATTTGGGGATTCGTTTTATATTTTAGAGAGGCCGTGTTAGACGCATGGCCTCTTTATTTTTTGTTAGAAGGTTCCTTTAGGGGCTTAAAGTGACATTTGTTTCCTTTCGTTCCTGCACATTTGTTTGATGACTTGGTTTTGTACTCCTTTCTAAAGTACTTTGAGCCCCTGAAAGTGCCTTCTAACTGGTAACAAACTTGAGGTAAGCATATGAGAAAGAGAGAGAAGGAAATCGATACTCCGGTAAAGCATAAAAGAAGACCGGGAATGTCGGTCGAAGCTCGTGAAAATCAGCTTATTTCGCTTGCCGTAGATCTTGCTGAAAAGCAATTAATGGAAGGAACCGCTTCCTCGCAGGTAATTACACATTATCTGAAGCTTGGTTCAACCAAAGAAAGAATTGAAAAAGAAATTTTGGAAAAGCAAAAAGAGTTGATCGAAGCGAAGACAGAAGCATTGCATTCTGCAAAGCGTATGGAAGAATTGTATGCAAATGCGCTCAGTGCCATGCGTAATTATCGCGGAGAAGAAGACTCAGATGAAGATGAATGATTTTTATGCGAACATATTCAGAACTAATTAAGCTTCCAACTTTTAAACAAAGATTCAATTATTTAAAACTGAATGGCATGATCGGTGAAGAAACTTTCGGATTTGATCGTTGGCTGAATCAGGTCTTTTATACTTCTCCGGAATGGCGAAGAGTTCGTGATATTGTTATTGTTAGAGATAACGGAAATGATCTTGGATTAGATGGTTTTCGAATCGGAGGAAAGATCCTGATTCATCATATGAATCCGATCACCTATCATGATATTGTTCATCGGGAAGAAGACATCCTGAATCCGGAGTATCTGATCTGTGTTTCGCATAGAACGCATCAGGCAATCCATTATGGGAATGAAGATCTGCTCCCTGCGGATCCTGTTGAACGCAGACCGAATGACACTTGTCCTTGGAGGAAAGATGGGGAATCAAAATAGTTCTAAAGGAACTGTAGTTAATTGTCTTTGGTGCTACATCTATGAACGTGAAGATATTTTATCAAATGTATTGGGCGCATTTCCAATGTTGAAACAAGTGGACGTTCTGGAGAATTATGCAATAGATCCGTCATTTTATGCTGTTATTACCAACGATGAAAAAATTGGATATTGCCTGAAAGATTATATTGTTTTACATAATTATTCCACGATGGGAGAAAGCGATAATGGATGAAAGCATTTTAAATTCAATTAAAAAGCTGCTCGGTATCGCGGAATTCGATACCAGTTTTGATCAAGATATTATTATGGATATTAATACGATTTTGGGAATTCTCTGGCAGATGGGGGTAGGTCCTGCATCTCCTTTTCGGATTACGGGTCCGATCGAAACCTGGTCTGATTTTATGGATGATATGACCAAAATCGAATTTGTGAAATCATTTATTCATCTTCGAGTAGCTCAATTATTTGATCCGGCCACAAGCTCTTCAGTTGATGAGAGTCGGAATAATCTGATTAAAGAACTGGAATGGCGGCTGTATACGGCTGGAGATAGCGATATTATTTAAAATATTATTTTACCAATTATCCAAAAAAGAAATATGCCCAAAGCAATTGCGATTATTGGTCCTAAAAAATGTAATAAAAGGATTGCAATAGTTTCTCGAGAATCGTTTTTGTCTATTTCTTTTTGGAGTTTTAATTTTTCGAGTTGATGATCTTGAATTAATTTAATTTGCTTTGTTTTTTCTTTTTCAGCGATAATATTTTGCATTTGGTCTAAATCAAATAATAATTTTTTGCCGCAATAAGGACAATATGCAATTAAGTTATCAATGTCTAATTCGAGATTTGCTTTGCAGCTTGGGCATTCCATTGAAATTAATTTCATAAGAATATTTTATCATATAAAAACTCAATGGAGATCATATTTGAAGCATCTCCTATTTTTTATTTTAACAGGAGGTGATATAAAATGACATCTGATGAATTGAAGCATTGGGGAATTCTTGGCATGAAATGGGGCGTTCGTCGTTATCAGAATGAAGACGGTTCCTTAACAGCTGCTGGTAGAATTCGATATGGTGTTGGTGAATCAAAAAATTTATCGAATAATATTGGCAGCAAAATGTCTGACGAAGAAATTAGAAAAATGACAAAACGATATCAAGCAGAAGCAGCTTTTTATAATGCAAGAAATGACAGTATTAAAGCAGAAGCTTACTATCGAGAATTAACAGCTCCAAAAAAGAAAACGAACACGTTTTTATATAAATCTTTTGTCGAACCAACGCAACAATTATTAGGGAAAACGGTTCAGTTTAGTGAATATGGTGCTATTGATGCTTTGTTGAAAAGTTTAGGAATAAATATTCCTGAAAAGTATATGGATGATTATATGAAATATGCTTTTAATATTAATAACAAAGACGATAAAGACGATAAGAAAAAAGATGATAAGAAAAAAGATGATAATTCCCAGAAACAGAATGACAATAATACTTATAACACTTATAACTATTATACGCAGCCTAACACAAAATCTGAAAAGCAAAAAAAAGAGCCAATCATTGATGGTGATTGGAAAGTAGTTGAAGATGATTCTGGAAAGACGATCGTCATTTTTGATCCGGATAATAAAGTAAAATAATGCTCTCCAATACCGCTACTCCACGCTACTATGGTGAGTTTCGTCAGAAGGTGTTGCGTGGTGAGATCCCGGTATGTAAAGAGATCTCAATGGAAATGAACCGTATCGACGACCTGATACGGGACCGCAATATTTATTATGATGATCAAGCCGTAGAAGGCTTTATTTCTTATTGTGAAAATGAATTGACCCTGACTGATGGCACGGATCTGCATCTCCTGGACACTTTTAAACTCTGGGCAGAACAGATATTTGGCTGGTATTACTTTGTAGATCGAAGTGTTTATCAGCCCAATCCGGATGGTCATGGCGGAAGATACGTAAATAAACGAATTAAAAAACGTTTGATCAATAAGCAATACCTGATCGTTGCACGTGGCGCTGCAAAGTCCATGTACGCGTCTTGTATTCAGTCTTATTTTTTGAATGTTGATACATCAACTACGCATCAGATCACAACTGCTCCGACAATGAAGCAGGCAGACGAAGTGCTTTCGCCGATTCGAACAGCAATAACGCGGGCCCGAGGTCCGCTTTTTCAATTTTTAACGGAAGGTTCACTTCAAAATACCACCGGAAAAAGGATCGAACGTCAGAAGCTTGCTTCTACGAAGAAAGGTATTGAAAATTTTCTTACTGGTTCTCTTCTTGAGATCCGTCCGATGTCGATTGCAAAATTGAATGGACTTCGTACAAAAGTAAACACTGTCGATGAATGGCTTTCCGGAGATATTCGTGAAGATGTTGTTGGTGCAATTGAACAAGGTGCATCCAAGTTGGATGATTATCTGATTCTTGCAATTAGTTCCGAAGGTACTGTTCGGAATGGTGCCGGTGATACGATCAAGATGGAATTGATGGATATTCTGAAGGGCGAATATTATGCTCCTCATGTATCGATCTGGTATTATAAACTGGATTCCCTTGATGAAGTAAATAAACCGGAAATGTGGATGAAAGCTCAGCCAAATATCGGGAAGACTGTTACTTATGAAGTGTACCAGTTAGATGTTGAGCGTGCAGAGAAAGCTCCTGCTGCAAGAAATGATATTCTTGCGAAACGGTTTGGTATTCCGATGGAAGGCTATACCTATTACTTTACCTATGAAGAGACAATACCGCATAGGAAACGTGATTTTTGGAAAATGCCTTGCGCATTGGGATGCGACCTTTCACAGGGGGATGACTTTTGTGCGTTTACGTTTCTTTTCCCATTACGAAACGGATCCTTTGGTGTAAAGACAAGAAATTATATTTCAGAGTCTACACTGCATAAACTTCCAGCTGCAATGCGGATCAAATATGACAGCTTCATGAATGAAGGAAGTCTTGTCGTATTACCCGGTGCAGTTCTAAATATGATGGAAGTTTACGAAGATCTTGATGAGCATATTCAGAAATGTCAGTATGATGTTCGTTGTGTTGGATACGATCCTTATAACGCCCGTGATTTTATTGAACGCTGGGCACAGGAAAACGGATCTTTTGGTATTGAGAAGGTGAAGCAGGGCGCCCGGACAGAATCTGTACCCTTAGGAGAATTAAAGAAACTTTCCGAAGAAGGTATGTTGCTCTTTGATGAAGAGTTGATGTCTTTTACAATGGGTAACTGTATCACGATTGAGGATACAAATGGTAACAGAAAACTTTTGAAGAAACGATACGATCAGAAGATTGATGCGGTAGCAGCTATGATGGATGCTTATGTCGCCTTTAAACTGAATCGTGAAGCATTTGAGTGAGGAGGTGACAGATAATGCTTGATCCTGTTGATGAAAATATTTATCAAAATGATGAATTGAAGCATTGGGGAATTATTGGTATGAAATGGGGTATAAGGCGTTATCAAAATCCTGATGGCACACTTACTCCTGAAGGAAGAGAAAGATATTTAAAAACCGGTTCTGATGGTAAGAAAACATTAACCGAAGAAGGATACAGGAAATTTTTTAATCGAGAAAATCAAGAATCAAAATCTGGAAAAGCTAGAAATATCGGACTAATGAGTGGTTTAGTTGGCGCTGGAACTGTTGCGGGATCTTTTACTCCAATGGGTGCTGCAGGTGGTGCTGCTATTGGTAGTGCTTTAGCAATTGCTGCTGGTTTTGCAGCTATGGATCCGAAAACGAAAAAAGGGTTGACTAGAGAAGGTGGTAAATTCTTTTATGATACTGAAACCGGTCAATTAACTGATGAAGCTAAACAAATGATTTTTGATGATACGACTTTTTTGACAGATTTAGGAGCAAGATGGATTACAGAGCAGTATGATCCAGCAATTCATCCGGAAGTTAGATCCTCTCCAGAATACAAAGTTAGTAAAATGTCAAGAGAAATGAATCAAGAATTAAATACTTATATTGCGGAAAATATTTTACCAATATGTAAAGATATGCCTGTCAATGATTATCTATTAAATGAATGGTATTCGGAAAATAGATCAAAAGAGGCGGATGCTTATTATAAATATGCAGAGCAATTAAGTAAGAAATATTATGATAGAGCAATGAAAGAACTTAAATAGTGGAGGAATAAACATGGCATCCGAAGATAAATATTATATTATTGATGGAACCCTTTTTCATGCCGACCAGGTTGATGAATTGTATCATGCCGGTCGTGTTGGCATGAAATGGGGTAAACATTTACCCGGTACAACTTGGTGGAAAGAAGATATTTATGCAAAAGGAATGAAACCTTCTGCTGAAAATTACGATCCAAGTGCATCCATTAAATATCGTGGTGGAAATAGTGGAAAAGCTAATCCGAGTATTCCTAATAAATATACAACTCAGGCTCTTTATCGTCAAACAGCTAGAGCTCGTTTAGGTGCTGGTCATGGCGGAAGATCAAATAGCCAGATTGTTGAAGATGGAGCAGGAAAAGGTAAGTATCATACTGTAGCCGGTCGTGCTGGACAGGCAGCTCGTAATGCTGGATCATCAGTAAGCAATGCTGCCAAAAGAGCTCAATTTTATGCAACGAATTCTAATGCTCGATCTTGGGCTGGTAAATCAGTAAAAAGCAAACTTTCCAGTATGTGGAATACCAGTAAGGGTTATGCTACTGATCAGATCAATAAATTTAAAGATTCTGCGAGACAGGCTTATGCCGGTGTTAGAGATATGGTTCACAAATTCTTTGAAACCGGTAATAAAGATTATCGTGATTCAAAGATTGAAAATACCACTGCATTATCTCATCTTGAGCAGTTGATTAAAAAAGAACAGCGTGAAGCAGCTCATAGTTATGTAACATCTAAAGTAAAAGGTGGAGTTGGAAACACTATTAATTCGTTTATTCAGTCCGCACAGATGCGTGTTGCTATGGGAGTAAATAATTTTCTGAATAATATCGGTATGTCCAAACAGGTTGATAAATTCCTTAGTAAATTTATGGGGAATAGTAAGAAAATTACTGCTCAAAATAATGTTGCAAGATATCAGATGAATAAAACTAATAGTGGATATAATCGTGCAGAAGCTAATATGCAGCCCACTTCAAGTCTTCCGAGAAAGAAGATTAAAGGGTCTACTAAGAGTGCACGTACACAAGGTTACGGAACAAGAGTTTAATAGATTATGGAGTTAACATTCTCAGCCAGGCTGAAACAGGCCTGGAATGCTTTTTTAAATAATAAGGATCCGACGCTTCCGGAATTTCGAGATATTGGATCGTCTTATGCGGTTCGACCTGATCGCCCCCGGTTAACGCCTGGGAATGAGCGCTCCATTATTACTTCTGTAGTTAACCGGATCGCTTTAGATGTTGCCGCAGTTCGTATTCGTCATATCCGTACAAACGAGAATGATCAATATCTTGGAGAAATAAATTCTTCACTGAATAATTGTTTGAGTCTTGAAGCAAATATTGATCAGACTGGGCGTGCTTTTATTCAGGATGTTGTTATGTCAATGCTCGATGAAGGTACGGTAGCTATTGTTCCGATCGATACTTCTGTGGATCCACGTCAAAATAATTCATATGAGATCCATACAATGCGCACCGGAAAGATTGTCGAATGGTATCCGCAGCATGTAAGAGTCAGCGTTTATAATGACAGAACCGGTCAGAAAGAAGAACTTGTTCTTCCGAAGACCAGCGTCGGTATTATTGAAAACCCGCTTTATGCGGTAATGAATGAACGGAACTCAACGCTTCAGCGTCTTATCCGAAAACTGAATCTTTTGGATGTGATTGATGAACAAAGCGGTTCCGGAAAATTGGATCTGATTATTCAGCTTCCTTATGTGATCAAAAATGAAGCACGAAAAGAACAGGCTGAAAAGCGCAGGAAAGATATCGAACAGCAGCTTGCCGGATCAAAATACGGCATAGCTTACACGGATGGTACTGAAAAAATTACGCAGTTGAATCGTACTGTGGAAAACAATCTGATGGGTCAGATTGAATACTTGACGAGTATGCTATATAGCCAGTTAGGGATCAATCAGGCAGTGTTGGATGGCACAGCAGATGCGATGTCAATGTTGAATTATAACAATCGTACCATTGAGCCGATTCTTTCTGCGATCTGTGATGAATTAAAGCGAAAGTTTTTGACGAAGACTGCTCGGACTCAAGGACAGTCGATCAAGTTCTTTATCGATGCGTTCCGCTTTGTTACATTGAATGACCTTGCCGGTTCTGCTGATGCTCTTTCCAGGAATGCCATTGTTGCTCCGAATGAGTTCAGACAGATTATCGGTATGAAACCCGCTGAAGATCCTCAGGCGGACATGCTGATGAATCGTAACATGCCGCAAGAAGGATATGAGGAAGAAGATCCAGAAGCTTATCCTGAAGAGGAATTGGAACCGAATCAGGAAGAATACGAAACTGAATAAATAATTCAAAATGGAATAAGTGAGATAAAAACGGCCCGAATAGGGCTTTTTTGTTTAAAAAACTTAGTCCATGGTTTTAGAGGTGAGTATGTCAGAAACCTATGATTTTTCAGGGTGGGCTACTCGGAATAATCTTCGTTGTTCGGATGGTCGCGTTATTTTGCGTGATGCTTTTCGGGATAACGATGGAATGACTGTTCCGTTGGTATGGAACCACCAGCATAATGAGCCTGAAAATGTTCTCGGGCATGCACTGCTTGAGAATCGTGATGAAGGCGTTTATGCATACTGCAAATTTAATGATACAGAGTCTGGCCGAAACGCCAAGATCCTGGTCGAACACGGCGATGTTTCTGCTCTCTCGATTTACGCTAATAAACTGAAACAGCAGGGGTCAAATGTTCTTCATGGCGCGATCCGTGAAGTAAGTTTGGTTCTTGCCGGCGCAAATCCCGGTGCTTTTATTGACTCCGTGATGGTCCATGGCGAAGGGGACGATGATGAAGCCATTATTTATAGTGGTGAAGAAATTAACTTCGCTCATTCCGATAAGGAACCTGCGGAAAAAGAAGAATCCGAAGAAACTGTCGGTGATGTTTTTAATACTCTTAATGATAAACAAAAAGCTGTCGTTTACGCGATGATCGGTGAAGCCCTTCGTGACAGTGCTTCTAAAGAAGAAAGCAAAGACGAAGAGTCTGAAGACGAAGAAAAAGAAGAAGTAAAGCACAGTGAAGACGAAGGAGAAGAAGATATGGCAGATAGTAAGACTATCCAGGATGTCCTGGACACTTTTGATGAAGACCAGATGGCCGTTTTGCATGCGATGATTGGCGAAGCACTCCGAGATGGTGCGAGCTACGCAGATGAACAGGCTGGAGATGAAGAGGAGGATGAATCCGTGAAACACAATGTATTTGAAGATGAAGAAAATTATGATGAAGTTCTGAGCCACAGCGACCTTGAAGCAATTTTTGCGGATGCTAAGCACAGTTCCAGCCTGAAGGATACTTTCCTTGCTCATGGCATTACCAATATTGATTACCTGTTCCCTGAAGAACGCAATCTTGATGCGACTCCGCAGTTCATCAAGCGCGATACTGGATGGGTTAGCAAGGTTATGGGTGGAGTTCATCATACTCCGTTCAGCCGTATCCGCTCCAGTTTTGCGGATATTACCGCTGACGAAGCTCGTGCCCGTGGTTATATGAAGGGCAATCAGAAGAAAGACGAAGTATTCTCACTTCTGAAGCGTGCCACCACCCCGACAACTGTTTACAAAAAGCAGAAACTCGATCGTGATGATGTTATTGATGTCACCACGCTTGATATCGTTGCTTTCATGAAGAAAGAAATGCGCATGATGCTGGATGAGGAACTTGCTCGTGCTTTCCTGATCGGTGATGGTCGTCTTTCTTCTTCCGACGATAAGATTAATGAACAGTGCATTCGCCCGATCTGGAAGGATGCTGATCTGTTTACCGTGAAGTACCCCATTGTCCATGCGGCAAACGCTACTGATGATGAAAAGGCGAAAGCTTTCATTAAGGCTTGTGTCAAGTCCCGCAAACTGTACAAGGGTTCCGGTAATCCGACGCTCTTCACCACTGAAGATATGCTCACTTCTATGCTTTTGCTGGAAGATCTTAACGGTCGTTTGATCTATGATTCTGTTGATAAGCTCGCTACTGTTCTTCGTGTGAAGGAAATCGTTACCGTCACTCCGATGGAAGGTCAGTCCCGCTATGATTCCAACAACAACGAACTCGTTCTTGCCGGTATTTATGTCAACATGAATGACTATAATGTCGGTGCTGATAATGGCGGTTCTGTCAACATGTTTGATGACTTTGACATTGATTTCAATGCTCAGAAGTACCTGATCGAAACCCGCTGTTCCGGTGCGCTGACAATGCCGTTCTCTGCAGTTGCGCTTGAATTCGCGACTGTTTCTCCGGATGCTCAGGAGAGCCCGCTTGTTCCGTCAATTCCGAATGATACCGATCACGGTTTTCCTGGTAACTAATTGAATTAATTCAAAATGGCAAGGTTTTGTGGAAAAATCGGCTATGCTGTTCAATCAGAAACGGCTCCCGGGGTATGGACAGAATCCATAAAAGAACGCATTTATTATGGTGATGAAACTCGTAATGCGCGGCGTTTGCAAAGTTCTGGACACCAGAATGATGATATTGAGATTTCCAATCGTTTGAGCATCATAGCCGATCCCTTTGCCTATGAAAATTTTCATGCCATGCGGTATGTGATTTATATGGGATCGAAATGGAAGATATCTGAAGTTGAGGTCCAACGACCTCGGCTTATTTTATCTTTGGGAGGACTCTATAATGAGTAGACGAATTGAGCTTCAGGGGATTCTTGAAGGAATTCTTGGCAGCAGAAATGTCTACTTTGAGCCTCCTTCCAATGTTCGAATGAATTACCCCGCGATTGTATATACCCGAAAGAGCATTGATAATCTTTCGGCTGATGATGGTGTATATAAACAAGACACCGCGTATGAAGTCATCGTTATAGATCAAAATCCAGATAGCCATATTGTTTATGATATTTCTAGGCTTCCGAAATGTAGACATACTTCTCATTTTGTTAGCGAAAATTTAAATCACGATGGCTTTACACTTTACTATTAATTATAGGAGAAATTATTATGAGTAAAATTGTTTGGGATGCTTCTGGTGCTCATCTTTATGAAACTGGTTTGAAAAACGGGGTTCTGTACCCCTATGATTCTACAAATGGTTATAAGCCGGGTGTTGCTTGGAACGGCCTGAGTTCTGTTTCCGAAAGTCCGTCCGGTGCTGAAGCGAATGCTATTTATGCGGATGATATTAAATACCTGAACCTGTATTCCGCTGAGGAATTCGGTGCTACTATTGAATGCTACACTTACCCTGATGAATGGGCCGAATGTGATGGCTCTGCTGCTCTGACTGACGGTGTTATGCTTGGCCAGCAGCCTCGTAAGACCTTTGGTCTGTGCTATCGCACTGTTATTGGTAATGATACTGAAGGTGATGCTCATGGCTACAAGCTGCATCTGATTTATGGTTGTAAGGCTTCTCCTTCCGAACGTCAGTATCAGACGATCAATGACTCTCCGGAAGCGATCACCTTCAGCTATGAAATCAGCACCATTCCGGTGAATGTCTCTGGTCATAACCCGGTTTCCTGCATCACTATTGATTCAACGAAAGTTGATTCTGAGAAGCTTGCTATTCTTGAAGATGTTCTTTATGGTAAGGATGCTACTACTGGTACAAATGCCTCCGAAGCTACTGACCCGTGGCTTCCTCTTCCGGATCAGGTTTATACCATTATTACTACCGGTCAGGTTCCGGCTTAATTAGATAATTTTAGTTGAGGGAGTTTCTTAAGTGAGACTCCCTCTTCTTCATTTAAAAACGAAAGGAACATTTAATAATGTTAGTAAAGCGTATTGCATATACTGATTACAATGGAACAAAACGTGAAGAAGATTTTTATTTCAACCTTTCCAAGGCTGAAATTATGGAAATGGAAATGAGCACCACCGGTGGCCTGACTGAAATGATCAATCGTATTATTGAAACTCAGGATGCGCCGTCGATTATTAAGGTCTTCAAAGATATTATCATGAAGTCTTATGGTGAGAAGAGCCCTGATGGTAAGCGTTTTGTAAAAACGAAAGAGCTTGCTGAAGCTTTTTCACAGACAGAGGCCTATTCTGAGCTGTTCATGGAGCTCGCCTCTGATTCAGACGCTGCATCTAAGTTTGTGAACGGTATTATCCCTGCAGACATGGCTGCGGAAGTGGCTAAACAGCAGAAACAGGCAACTTTGCCTTCTGCTAATTGATAGAGATAAATAGTTATGCTCCATTTGGCAATTAATTCGCGTGAAGAATGGAATGAGACAAGTCAGGAATTTGTTTATACCAAAGGTCAAGCGCTTCAATTGGAGCATTCTCTTGTCTCAATTTCAAAATGGGAAGCAAAATGGTGTAAACCTTTTCTTTCTAAAGAACCAAAAACTTTTGAAGAAACAATGGATTATATTCGATGCATGACATTGACACAGAATGTTAATCCAAAAGTGTATGATCTTTTTACGAAAGAAAACATTCAGAAGGTAAATGAGTATATTGAATCTCCGATGACTGCTACCTATGTTCGGGAAATGCCTGGACCTAAGGGGCATGAGACAATTACTTCAGAATTGATCTATTATTGGATGATTTCATATAATATTCCTTTTGAATGCCAGAAGTGGCATTTGAACAGGCTTCTGACTTTGATCAGGGTTTGCAGCATTAAAAATACTCCCGCAAAAAAGCAAAATCCGCGAGACATAATGAGCCGAAACGCCGCACTGAATGCAGCTCGAAGAAAACAATTGAACAGTAAAGGATAGAGTATGGAACTAGACAGCGGAACATTAATTGCTATAGGCGGTTTGGTGGTCATTATTGTTGGGATTGTTGTAAAACAATGGTTCACCAAATTTATCGATAAGAAGTTTGATAGTGTGTATATTAAACAGGAACAGAACGAAAAAGAGCGTGAAATGGATAATTACATCACGCTTCGTGGTCAACAGGTTATGTGTGATTGTCTTCATTATCTTTCTTTGTCTGCCCTTAAAGGAGACCACATTGAAGATATTGAAGCCTCAAATAGAGAACTTGATGAATTTCGTACTTTGCTGAATCGTACAATCACTGAAAAAGCTTCTCGGTATAACATTGTTATCGATCATTAAAGGAAAAAGCTGTGAATATGGAACTTTTTAATAAAATGCTTCAGGCCGTTCTTGAGGTCGCGCTCCCGATGCTTGTTGCCTCGGCTGCCGGATTGATGATCGGCAAATGTATTGAAATTTTCAAAAAAGTTCGGGATAAGAATCCTGAATTGTATGAGATCCTTGTAGTGATTTCGAAAAAAGCAGTTGAAGCTGCTGAACAGATTTTTGGTGGAGGCAGAGGTCAGGAAAAGAAAGAATATGCTAAGATGGTCATTAAAAAGTATCTTTCTGCAAAAGGCATTATTCTTGATCTTGACGTGATTGAAGCTTACATTGAAGCTGCTGTAAAAGAACTGAAGTTGAATGGAGAAGAACTTCCGCCGAAAGTTGAGGGATGATGTCTTATCGTCAGCCTTTTAGCGGTTCCTGGCCGATAACTCAGTATTATGGGGAAACGGTAACTTCTTCATTTCATACCGGTATTGATTATGGATGTCCTTTAGGTACAGCCATTATGGCTTCTGAGGCAGGCATTATTCGTTATGCAGCTTATGATCAGACCGGTTATGGATATTGTGTAATTATTGAGCATGATATAAAACATGCAACTCTTTATGCGCATCTTAGTGCTATTCGCTTTACTGCTGTTGGCAGAAAGGTTCAGCAGGGTGAAGTGATCGGTTATTCCGGAAGTAGCGGAAACTCAACGGGACCGCATTTGCATTTCGAAGCAAGGACGACATGGAATGATTTTCGAACTCATTTTAATCCGTTTAATCTTCCGATGATGTCCGTCGACGATACAATTTCAGATTATGTTCCTTCAGAAACTTATGAGGAATTTCATCCTCAGGAGATCGAACCTGGAATTGTTTCAATCGTTGCACCTTCCGGTGCATTTAATCATAATTGCAATTTTTCTGAAAAAGTTGCATATCCTTACGGGACAAAATATTACTATACTGGAAATACAGTTGAAAAAAACGGATTGATATTTTGTGAATGTCTTCCTTTTTATAATGCTGTATGGATTGCGCGTAATAATGAGGATACACAGATCCTTTTGAATGAATGAGGGGTTGGATTTCAGCCCCTCATTTTCTTTAAATTTGACATTTTCAGGCTGTTTTCGCGAAAAAAGCAGCTTGTTTTAATTTTTTATGGTGGTGCAGATGATTAAGTTCAGACATCAGGGCAATTTTAAAAAATTGACAAATTACTTTGAACAGTTAAAAGAAACCATGAATCTCGGCATTTTGGATAAGTATGGTCAAAAAGGTGTTGATGCTCTGAAATCTGTTACTCCGGTACGTACAGGATTGACGAGAGATTCATGGTATTACCAGATAGAACATAATAAAGGTTCCGTTTCAATCAGATTTTTAAACTCAAACATTCAAAATGGCCAAAACATCGCCATTATTCTTGACATCGGTCACGGAACACGTGGTGGCGGATGGGTTCGAGGGCTACATTATATTGAGCCTGCCATTCAGCCTATTTTTGAAGAACTTGCGCAAGCTTCTTGGGAGGAGGTTAAAAATCTATGAGCGATGGACTTCTTGATGAACGTGTTGTTGAGATGCGGTTTGATAATGCCGACTTTGAACGAAATGTTAATCAAAGCATCAAGACAATTGATAAATTAAAAGAATCTCTGGATTTTGAGAATGCCGGAGAAAGTTTTGAAAATATTTCTGCAGCAGCTGCTAAGTGTGACATGAAGCCTCTTGAGGATTCTCTTGAGGGAATTACTGTAAAGTTTAATATGCTTGAAATGGTTGCTGCGAACGTACTTGGCAATATTACAAGTAAAATTGTTGATGCCGGTGCAAAGATGGCAAAATCTTTGACCGTTGATCAGCTGACAGCTGGTTGGGCAAAATATGACCAAAAAACAGCTGCTGTTCAGACAATTATTTCTGCTACCAGTGAAAGCATCGATGTTGTAAATCAGAAGCTTGAGAAGTTGATCTGGTTTGCTGACGAGACTTCTTATGATTTTGTTGACATGGTCAATAATATTGGTAAGTTTACATCTGCAGGTGTTGATCTTGATACCGCTGTCGACTCAATGATGGGTATTTCTAACTGGGCAGCAGCTTCAGGTGCTGGCATTCAGCAGGCAAGTCGGGCAATGTATAATCTTTCTCAGGCAATCGGCATGGGCTATGTTGGTCTTACAGATTGGCGTTCGATCGAGCTTGCCAATATGGCTACAAAAGAATTTAAAGAGACTGTTATTGAAACCGCGCTTGAAATGGGAACCTTACAGCAAACAGCAGATGGTACTGTTAAAACTTTAAATGGTAAATTTGAAGTTACTGCTGAAAACATGCGTAATTCATTAAAGGAGCAATGGTTCTCAACAGATGTTTTAAATTCTGCTTTGAAAAAATATAATGAATTTGCTAATCTTGTTCACGATCGTCAGGAACAATGGGCTGAAGAACATGATGGAGCATATCTTACTGTATCCAGAACAATTCAACTCCTTGAATCAGAAGGTGTTGCAATGGATACACTTGGCGCTAAAGCATTTATGCGTGCCCAGGAAGCAACAAAATTCTCTGAAGCTGTAGCTGCAACGGCAGATGCCGTATCATCCGGTTGGATGAGAACTTTTGAAATTATTTTTGGTAATTACGAACAGGCAAAGAAACTTTGGACTGATTTGGCAAATGACATGTATGATGTTTTTGCCAGTGGTGGCGAACGTCGTAATGATATGCTTTCTGATATAATGCAATCCAATTATCAGAAAATGCTTAATGAAATGCCAGATGGCAATGAAATGAATGATCGTCTTTACGATAAACTTTATGAGATGACTAAGAATAATCTTGGTGTTGATGCTGCTGATCAGTTATTTTCAGCTTATACCTCTCTTGAAGATTTATTGAAAGATAATGCTGATTATATATATAATTCATCACTTGAAGATGCATTTAAACAAGTAGCAGTTGATTTTGATAAAGAGGCAGACGCTGCTTTAAAGTTATCAAAGCAACTTAAAGCGGGAACAGTTTCATTAAAACAGACAGTTCTTCGTCTTGTTGGCGGACAGTTTGGAAATGAAATTGAAACACAGAAAAAAGAAGTAGAAAAACTTGGTTATAACTATGAAATGCTTAGCGAACTTGCTGAAGAATATAAAGCAGGTTTAGAAATTCCATGGGATCAATATCAGAGTGATTTTGTCGAATACTTGGATGAACAGTATTCTTCTTATAAAACATTCGTAAAGAAGATTACAGAATTATTGCCAGAAGAAGGATTTTTTGGCAGTTTGACAGAATTTGGCGGCCGAGATAAATTAATTGGCGGATTTCAGAATTTAATTGATACTTTTAAAAATTTGTATTTAACGATTGTTGAAATTGGAAATGGTATCTCAGATTTAACTGGTTCAGGAAGTTTTCTTGAAAAATTGATTAATGGTTTTTCTTTTTTTACAAATGTACTCAATTATTCAGATGAGGCATTTGAAGGAGTTCAAGAAGGTATTTATAACTTTTTTCATGGTGGTCTTCAGACGAAATGGAATCGTTTCTGGCATGGCTATGATGTAAAAGATGTATTAGAAAATAATAAAGCAGCTTTTTCTGGTTTTTGGGGCGATATTGAAAAAGCTCATGTTCCAGGGATGCTCGATCATATTTTTTCTATATATAAAGATCATCTTGCTGTTTTGCCGGCCAATGTATCTAAGACAATCGAGAAAGTTAGAGTTGAGCTATCAACGTTTTTTGGATCTATTCCTCAAAAAATAAATGAAATAAAAGAAAAAATTTTTGGGAAATTTGAGATACATGAAGTACAAAGTTTATTTTCAAATAATGTTGATACTGTCATAACTCATACTGGTGGTCTTCTAAATGATTTAAAAGACAAAATTCGTAGTCTTGGTAATGGTCTTGGTGGAAAGATATTTGACGGATTATTGAATACCATCAAAAAAGTCGCTGATTTTATGTTTGGTTATCAAAAGGAAGATGGAACTCCGATTGAGGGCGCTTTTGTCAGAATTTATGATAAAGCAACTGCTTTCTGGGAAAGACTAAAAGATATAGGAAAGAAACTTAATGATATTTTTAGTCCTGTTAAAGATTTTTTCTTTGGCATAAAAGACGCTGAAGGGAAAATTATTAAAAACAATATTTTTGGCAAATTTGGTACAGCTGTAAGAATATTAGTTGATTCTCCCGCTTATAAATCGATTCATGATTTTCTATTTGGTCGAAAGAATGAAAAAGGTGAAACCGAGAAAAAGAATATATTTGGCAAAATCGGGACCGCGATCGATTTAATAGCAAAATCATCGGCATATCAGTCCATTCATGACTTTATATTTGGTAAAAAAGGCGAGAATGGGTCTGATGATATCCCGAATTTATTTGGAAAGATCAGCGGATTAATTATACAGATAACAGAATCTTCTGCTTATAAATCAATACATGATTTTGTTTTTGGTGGTGGACAGGAAAACGAGCCAAATATATTTTATAAGATCAAATATGCTGTTCGGGATATATTTGATTCTCCTGCTTTTCAGGCGATTCATGATTTTATATTTGGTAAAAAGACCACCGATTCCGGAATGAAAAACGCTGCTGGCGGTATTTTTTCAACAAAAGAGCAGCTTGAACAATTAAATCTTTTTGAACGTATTCGTGCGATTTTATATGATATAAAAACTTTATTATTTGGTTATGATAAAGAAACATTGAGCATGGATACATTAGAAGAAACAGTTGTTCATGTTGATGGTAAATTAACTCCGATTATTCAAAAAATAAAAGATATTACTAAAGCTGTAATAAATGCAGTAAATAATTTTCGTAGATGGTTAGGACTTGATTGGGAAAAGACTGATGATGGTTTTAAAAGAATTCCTGGTGCTATCGATTCTATAAAAGCAAAATATGATGCATTTGTTTCATCTGAGGCTTTTCAAACAGTTAAACGATTTATTTTTGGAGAAAAAGATTCTGAAGGAAATGCTATACAAAATAATATTTTTGGAAAACTCGGAATTGCTATTGGGACTTTAAAAGAGCAAGCAAAAAATCTTCCAGATACTTTTCTAACATTTTTCCTCGGTCCTGTTAATGAAGAAGGAAAACGAACTGAAAATTTATTTAAAAGGCTTCCTGGTTATATTCAGAAAGCTAAAACTGGAATTATGGATTTTTTTCTTGGACAGAAAAAATATGCTGGACGAATATGGAATAATGAGACGGGACAATGGGAAGATCGTTATATTCGTGAAGGTAATTTAATAGATCGTTTAAAAGAAAAATTTGAACAATTAAAAGCAGATCATCCTTGGTTTGCTTCTTTTTGTTCTTATATTGAAACAAAAATTAGAGATATAAAAAAGATATTTGCAGATGCGAATGGATCTGTTACGACTGCTCTTGAAAATTTAAGAAAATATTTATTTGGCTATGATGTAGACAAAAAAGGCGGATTATTTAATTTATCAGATCAAACAGAGCATATTCAAGGGCTATTTGGTCGATTAAAAGAAAGTATATCTTCTGTATTTTCTGGAAATAAAAAAGAAGGCAATAATTTTATTGAAACTATTTTAGATTTTTTCACAAATAAGAAAATAAACAATCTGAATGTAAATATTGGTTCAAAAGAGTCTCCAATTGTTTCAGCAATAAAAAGTATTATTTTAACAATTGCATCTCTTAAACTTCTCTTATTTGGAAGTAATTTAAGTGGCTTATTAGCATCTTTAAAGAGACATTTAGATATTTCTGATTTTATTGATACTCTTGGTGAATTTGCAACTTCTATAGCATTGATAGCAGGTACATTAATCGTATTAACTGGATTTGTAAAGATTCTTAAAGGAAATTACGAATCATTGAAGATTGCAGGTTGGCTAATACTTGGAATAATGGGTGCTTTGGTTTTGTTCGTGAATCTTATTTCTGATATTGAAATTGAGAAAAAAGATGGAACGAAATTTGAAAAATCTGTATCCCCTTGGGTTGTAACGTTGATGACAACTTTAGGCATCATTATTGCTGAAATAGCAGCAATAATGGCGATTATGATGTTGGTAGTAAAGATCGCTGGACCAGAAGTAGTTCAAGAAGCAGCTAATATTATTACTGGTATTTTTATAGCTCTTGCCGTACTTGTTGCTGCTATATCATATGTTCCAAAAGATAGTGATGCAAAAAAGATGGCTACTAAATCGACTGCATTGTTTGGAATAGCGGCGATTTTATTAGCTATGACTCCTTTATTATTATCAATGGCTGCTGTATTTGTTAGTTTATCAGTATTGCGACATTTTGATACTAATTGGGAAGCAGAATTATGGGTACTTGGAGGGATGCTTGGATTTATTACTGCATTTATTGTTTTACTTCAAGTATTGCCAAATAAAGGTGTAAATCTTAGTTTACTTGGAGGACTAGCTCTTATCGCTATAATGATAAAAGAGCTAGGTGCAATAATTACAAGTTTTTCCTTATTAGCAAAACTTTCTGGATCTTATAGTTATATTATTGCTGCAGCTGCTTCTATTGGAGGTTTGTTGGTAGTAATAGGCCTTTTAGCTGCTGGCTTATCAGCTATTAAACCTATAAATGGAAGCGTTATTGCAAGCATTGTAGCTATTGCGGTTGTTATTGCTGCTATTGGAGGCGCGATATCATTAATGATATCTGTTTCTAAAGATTTGGAAAATATGGATCTTTTGTTGTCCATATTGCAAGGAATGACAACTCTTTTACTTGGTATTACTGCATCATTAGTAATTCTTTCTGGAATTAAAAAAATAGATTGGAAAGCATTTGGCTATCTAGGAATGATGATAGTTGCTGTTGGTCTTTTAGGCGGATTGGTTGTTGCTTTATCTTGGCTAGGAAAGCAGGCTGGTCTTGAAAATAGTTATACTGCAATATTGCCAATGTTAGCTGGTATTGTTGAAATTGCTGGGACTATGATAATTGTTGCTGCTGCAATATATGCTATGGGTGCAATCGGAAAAGCTATAGCACCCATGGTTGGAGAAGCTATATTAATGATTCTTGGTGTTGTTGGTGTAGTTGGTGTATTAGCAGCAATTCCACAGATTATTGATCATTTTGCTGGCGAAGGAACCGTTCTTGAATCTATAGAATATCTTGTTCAGATTATAGAAACTCTCGCTGGAGGTCTTGGTAAAGCAATTGGAGCATTTATTGGTGGTATTGGATCAGGCTTAGTTGATTCATTTACAGGAGTTGTTGATTCTCTTGTCAAAGTGGCAAATAAAATAAAAGATGAATTTCTTCCTGCTATTAGTGAATTTACTCTTGAAGATGCTGCCCAGGCCGGTATGATGGCAACAATAATGCTTGGAGCCTTTACAGCAGAAGCTTTAGGTGCACTTACTGTTCTTATAGATGCATTAGTACCAAATGGTGCAATTGAAAGCACTCTTGATAATTTAATAAAAGTTGCTACAAAATTAAGAGATGAATTCTTACCGGCAATAAATGATTTCTCATCAACTCATGCTGCAAAAGCCGGGTTAATGGCAACAATAATGTTAGGAGCTTTTGCTGCTGAAACATTTGGATCATTTACAGCACTTTTAGATAATATTACTGGTAATGGCGCAATCGAAAAAGCTTTAGATGGTCTTATTTCTATAGCTAATAAATTAAAGGCAGACTTTATTCCGGCAGTAAAAGATTTTTCAACAACTGATGTTACCAAAGCTGGTTATTTATCTGGAATTATGCTTGGAGCATTTAAAGCAGAAACTTTTGGCACTTTTTCAGAATTGGTGTCCAGAGTTCAAAAAGACGGACAAATTGATAAGGTCATTGATGGGCTTGTTAATATAGCTGGAAAATTAAATCAGGACTTCTTACCTGCAATCAAAGATCTTAGTTATACTCATGTTTCGAGTGCTGGATATTTATCTAAGATCATGCTTGAAGTCTTAAAATCTGAAGTGTTTACAGCCGCTTCAAGTTTTGTTGGAATTTTTGTTAAAGGCGGAGATCTGGATAATGTTGTTACAGGTCTTTGTGAAACCACTGAAAACTTAAAAACAAAATTCTTGCCGGTTGTTAAAGATCTTAGTGAAGACGACGTCAAAAAAGCTGGATTTATTCCGAAAATACTTGGATCTGTGCTGAGTTCTCAGGTATTTACTGGTTTAAGTAAGCTTACAAGTTGGCTTACCGGAGATACGAATTACGTTGAACTTTTTGGCAAATTAACGCAGCCGGACGGCGTAATTGACGGTATCGAATCTTTTTCAAATGCATTAAAGGGCAGAAAATTTGAGGGTGTTTCAGAAGCGTCTAACGCAATGGCATCTGTATTTAGTTTGCTTGAAATGCTTGGTAATTCGGTAAATATCAAAGAAGATACACATTGGTATGATAAACTGAATATTTTTAGTGATTCCGTATCATTGTCTTCTGTTGTTGGATCATTAAATGGCATTACTGAAAAAATCATTCCTTGCATTGTTTCTTTACAGGATGGTATGCGAAATGCTGGCATAGATGCTGAATATATTAAAAATACAATTGGCGTTTATGTTGAAATGCTTAGATCTATTAGTGAAATTGGACAGGATAATTTTGTTCTTAATGAGATTGATATTGTACAAATTGGCCAATTTGTTGTTGATGGTCTTCTTATTGCTTTACAAGACGAAACCAACATTTCTAATGTAAAACAGGCAGCAATTAATCTTGGTATTCAGATTAAAGACGGTTTAATGTTTTCATTGGATGAAAATTCACCTTCAAAAGTAGCTTATGAAATCGGCGCTTTTGTTGCAGAGGGTCTTACAAATGGTCTTCGTGCCGGCGAAGGTATGACTTATTCTATGGCTCAGCGATTTGGTGAAGGGACTGCTAAAGCTCTTGAAGAAGGTCTTGGTGATTTTGATAGCGTTTCTCAGCATGCAATCAACATGGTTACAATGGATTTGCTTGATGAGAATCGGTTTGACATGAAGAGCTTTGTCTCCGGGTTTAATCGCTTTGGTAATGAAGAGCTTGACTTTGAAGCAATGCGGAAATTCCTTACCGATAATTTTGGCGAAGTCTTTGATCAAAACATGATTGACGGATTTGTCAACTCTTATGAGCAGACAATGAGTAAGCTTAATGATACGATCAATGATAAAGACTATGCTGAACTTATGACTGGCATTGCTGCTGGCGATTTTGGCCTTAGTGAAAATACGATAATTGATGCACTGACAGAAGAACTTGGTGATGTTAAAGCTGCACGGCAAGCCTGGGAAGATTATAATGATGTAAAAGAAGGTAACCTGAAAATTAATCAGGAACTTTTTAAACAGCAGAAGCAGAATCCGCCAATGACTCTTGAGCAGTATATGGATATGATTGCTCATGAGGAGGAAGGTTATCAGCGTGCACTTAAAGGTGAATTTGATGAGCTTGCTCGTCTTAATAATACTACTCGTGCACAGGAAATGGAAAAGGCCGGGTTTAATGCCGAATTACTCCAGGGCAGGTTGAATGAAGGCGGCTTATCTCAGGAACAGATTGAAGCTTATATCAAAGATAAAGCTCTTAAAGATTATGAGGCAGAACAGACCCGTCTTGTTGACGATATTATTCGAAATAATGAGGCTGTTACTGAATCAACCACAGAAGTAGCTGAAGCTCTTAATTTTGATATTGATGATCCTCTTGGTGAAAAGCTTGCTATTAAAGATGCTGCTGCTTTGAAAGAAGTGGCTGGAGCAGCTGAAGAAGTTGCTGAAGCACAGCAGTCAGTTGCTGAAACTGCCGAAGCAAAGGCCGAGGCTGTTGAAGCAGAAACGGCAGCAGTAGAAGCTTCTAATAATGCCAATAAAGAAGCGGCTAAAGTAAATCGAGATGGAGCAGTATTCAAATCTTTAGATAAGGTAGAACTTGGTCAAGCACTTGAAGCATTTCGTGAAGGTAAAAAGCTAACTGAAGAGCAGACAAGAATTATTGAAAATGCTCGTCAAGCAACAATCAGTGAAGGGGCATTTGGTGTAGCAATTGGTGAAAAAGGTTGGGCTGACCAGATGAAAAAATGGGGCCTTACCGAAACCAATGCTAAATATTTGGCACATTTTGCTAATTTCTATGATCCAACAACACAATCTCTTGAAGAATATGTGAAGTGGGTCGAAAAGTCTGATGAAGTTACCGAAGATCTTACAAAATCTACTGAAAATGCTGGTGAATCTGCTAAAAAGACCGGAACATCTTTAGCGAACATTGCTGATGATGGAAAGGCAGTTGTTGATATTTTCAAGCATGCCTTTAGTACTGATGCTTATAATGAAAAAACAGGAAGTTTTTCTATTGATTTTGAAAAAGCTTACCAGGACTCAATTGCTGATGCTGAAAAAGCAGGTGATGAAACACGTAAGAAATATCTTGAAGCATTCTATTCTGGTTTGGGAGAAGAAGGTTTCAATAAAGTTGGCGATAATGGAAAGATCGAACTAAAAGCCGAAGATGTATTTAAACTTGTTGGAACAGAAGGTGGAATTAAAGGATTCGCTGCTGCAAAAGGTGGTGAGCTTCTTGGCAACTTAATTGGCGATAATATTCCATTCTTAGGAGATATATTCGGCAATACAAAAGAATTTGATTTTACACAGATCTTTAGCGGCACAGATAGCACGATGAGTTTCTTCAAGGGTCTTGTTGCTTCGGTTACAGGTCTTAATAAAGAACTTGATGAAACTAGTGATAAAAAAGTAGATATTGATGTTAATGATTCTAAAGTAGAATCTGCTATTTCCATGGTAGATGAACTAAATAAGAAATATACTCTTGGTGATGACGAAAAGAAATTAGCAGCACAAGGCATTAAAGATCTTCAAAATGGTGTAAAAGTTACAGAGAAAAGTGCCGATGCGATCCAGAAACTCTGGAATGGTGCCATGATTGGTATGTATAAATCTGGAGAAGAACGCATCACAGCTATTAAGCAGCTCCTTAATCTTGATAATTTTGATTGGGAAACACTTAGCAGCCTTTTGGATGAAAACGGTCATTTTGATATTACAAAACAAACGAGCTCAGCTCTTGATCAGGCTAATAAAGTCATTCAGATGGCAACAAATGGTGAGGCATATTCTACTGCAGATCTTATGAATGACATTTATGCTGGTAAGTGGGGATATGATACCGATCGATTGAAAGCTTTAGAGAAAGCCGGATATGATGCCCAAAAAGTTCAGGAGAATTTCTTAAAGTGGTATAACGGAGATAAAACTATTGAAAATCTTGGTGATGATTATTTTAAAGTCTCCGAATCCGAAAAAGAAGCTGCTGAACAAGCCGAAAAGATGAATGCTGTCCTGAATCAGACTCCGGAAGGTGCATTCCGATCTGTTGCTGATTTCCTAGATGGTGTAAATAAAGCAGTAGAAAATGAAGGAACTGCTAGTGCATTTAAGAAGTTGATGACCGACATTGCTGACTCTATGAAGTCTCTGTCACTTTCAGATGCTTCAAATTTTGAGAAAGTTTCCGGTTTCTTAACTGCTGTCAGGACTTCTGCGAAAGAATCTTCCGTTATTGCTCAGGACTTCAAAGCTTTTGTTGATGGAATTAAAGATTCTATCATAAAGCTTGGTGATATCGACATCAAGAATCCGGAAGGTATGGAGAAGGTCAAAGACTTTCTCAATAACATCAAGATTGAAAACAAAGATACTCTTGAAGCTGTTTCTTCTTTTATTGGTAATATTGTAGAATTTGCTACCGGTGCGAATGCAGGTGGAAATTATTCGACAAAGCTTACTGAGTCTATTGATGCTTTGATGACATCCATTAATGGTATTGAACTAAATAAAGAAGCTATAACCCCGGTTGTTAAATTCTTGCATGAACTGACAAATTCTGCTGGCATTCTTGAAAAGTCTGACAGTGGTGTTGTACAGACATTTATTTCCAACATTTATACTGCACTTGAGAACAGTTCAGATAAAGCCGCACAAGCAGCTGATGTAATTGCGCAGGTTATTGTTGATACACTTGCTGGTTATTATTCGCAGCTCAATACAATAGGCCACAACTTTGTATGGTGGCTTGCAAGGGGTATTCTCAAATCAAAGAATTTGGCGCAGTCTGCCGGTGAAAGTATTGCTGGCGCTTTAATGAATTCATTAAAGGATTATGCTGTTTCTAAATCTCAAAAGTCTGGTATGGATTTTGTTTCAAATTTTGTTGCCGGTATAAATACACCCGGATCACAGAAATTACTTCAGGATACGATTGATAATTTATTCAATCCAAAAGTAGAACCTAAATCTGCGGAAGAAACTTTCAAAGAAGGATCTAACCCACTTAAAGATAAATTGTATGAAGAGCTAAAGGGTGATGAAGAATCGGCCGGAACAACCAGAGATACAAGTGCATCTGCTGGTACAAAGTTTGGTCAGCAGTTTGTTCAGGATATGTCCGCTGCTATTGAACAGGGGACTGGAACTGTTGGAGAAACATTAACCACTCTTGGTGCTACATTATCGACAACAGTAAGTATTGATACTGAAGGTATTTCTGATAAAGCATCAGAATATTTTAAAAATCTTGCTTCTGGTTTATTAGCAGGTTATGAAGCTAATTCTAAAGATTTAAATGAAGTTTCTGGTAAAGTACGGCGTGTTTTTACAAGAATGGTCCCTGATGGTTACAGTATGGGATATAACTTTATGATAAATCTTAGAAAAGGGATGCAAGATGGTGCTGCTGCAGCCGGTTTTGGTGGTGTTGGTAATTATGTGGCGCAAGGAACAGCGGATGGCATTGTTGAGGGAACAAAATCCGTTGTTGAAGCTACTAATAATCTAACAGAAAAGACTAATGAAGCTGCTCAATTAGGATTTGGTGAAGCTTCGCCTTCAAAAATCTTTTATGGCTTTGGTAGATATCTTGATGAAGGTCTTGCTAACGGTATTAGGGATTATACAAATCTTGCTGCAAATCAATCTGATGGAATGGCTGAAGTAGTAACAGGAGTATTTTCTGATGCTATTTCCGCAATTGCTGATGATCTTGATACAAATATGAATCTCGATCCTGTTATTCGTCCTGTCATTGACATGTCAGATGTTTACGATTCTGCAAATACTATTGACGCCATGCTTAGTTCTGACAAAGCTATTGATATTTCTGCTGCTGAAAATGCAAAAACTCTACAATCAACTGATGATATGTCAGAAGTAACACCTGGAACTCAGGTATTTAATCAATATAATTATTCACCTAAAGCTTTGTCACGTCTTGATATTTATCGTCAGACAAAGAATCAATTCGCAATGATAAAAGGAGTTAATCAATTAGTATGATCAAATCATTTAAAATTGTGAATAATTTAGGTGAAAGCCTAGAACTAGATATAAGGAAGCCGGAAGTCTCTGGCTTCCTTGTTGTTTCTGTAACTGGACTGACTTATCCAAATGCTGAAATTTCATCATCTGAGATCGCATTGTTTGATGGAGCGATTCTTGGTAACAGAAGAATTGGTCAGCGTAATATTGTAATGACGTTGACATTTTACAGAGAAAATACTCAAAAAATGTCAATTGAAGAGCTCCGTCATAAATGTTATCGGTTCTTTCCGATAAAGCAGGAAATTATTTTCTATGTAACAAATAATTCAGGGACATATAAGATTACTGGATATATTGAGGCAAATGAAACTGACATCTTTACAAAAGAAGAAGGGGCTCAGATCTCGATCCTTTGTCCCGATCCGTATTTTGTTAAAGAGAATGTTGATGTTAAAAGTTTGATTTCAAAGATTGTTCCGAATTTTAGTTTTCCTTGCAGCTTTGAATTTGAAGGTGAACCGGTTCCTGGATATCCGTATAAATATGATGGGCCATTTGTTTTTATTCCAGACAGTACTGCAAAACTTATATCTTTAAAAGATGGATATAGTTATGGCGATATTATTATTGCTAAATATATAGTGGAATATGAAACAAATACTGGTGGAGGAAATACTGCAACAATAAAAGGTGATGACTCTATTCAGGATTATGTTCCTTCAGAACCAGATAAGATTACGTTTAATCTTTATGAAGGAAGTACTGATGTTACACCGACATCTTCTGATATAACACTTCAAACCAGATTGAAGTATTTTAATGATGATATAACGATTGAACCTATTCCAGTAACAAGAATTAAACATACAGTAGATGGACGATTAGATAATTATACGATTGCTTTTGGCCATCAATCATAATACTTTGGCATAAGAGAAGGAGCATTGAATTATGGAACGAACACAATTAACAGTCCAGTTCGGGACCATTAAGGATTATCCTGAAGCTACAATTAATTATGCCGGAGATGGCGAGAGCGGTGTAATTATAACATTTGAGTTTTTAGGAGCAACAACCGGTATTCGCATTAATAATACTACTCGTGGCGAATATATGATTTTAAATGATAGTAAGATTGAAGCTATTGTCGGATCTCCTATTGCTCAATATGATTTGATTCGTATCGATACTACTCGTGGGAGCAAGTCAGCAACACTTTCAAGAGGTGGAATAGTTTATAACATTTTGCATGCAGTTGATCTTTCTTCAAAATGGATTTATCTTCAGACCGGAGCTAATCATTTTACTTATACTGCAACATCTGGATTTGACTATATGTTAGTTAATCTTGAATGCCCAATTAAAGTTTTGGGGGTTTAAATGGCTAATGAGTTAAATCTTTATATCTATAACACCTCTTTTAATCTTATTGCAATTGTTGAACAATATGAAGCTTTAATCTGGACAGATCGTTATGATGAATGCGGAGATTTTGAGCTTACAATTCCTTTCGAAGAGAAATGGGTCTCAATTTTACAAAAAGACTATTATTGTCATATCGATTACTCTGACAAATGGTGTATTATAGAAAAAATTGAAGAAACAAAAGATGAGGACAGCCCGCCGCGAATGATCGTGAGCGGGCGTTCTTTTGAATCTATTCTTGAACGTCGAATTGTTCCAGGAAAAGTTGAATTTGGTACAGAAACAACTTCCGGGTATAACGTAAATGTTCAAACAAGTATTCAGTCGCTTATAAACAGCCATATAATAAATCCTTCAGACGCAAACCGTAAAATAAATAATTTTATATTTCAATCTAGTACTGATACGAATGTTACAAGTAAGACTTTTCATGAATCTTACAATGGTAATAGTATTTTAGATATTGTTGAAGGTGTTTGTAAGGATAAACATATAGGTTTTAAAGTAATTTTAAACAGTTCTAATCAGTTTGTATTCAGTCTGTTTTGTGGTGTGGATCGAACAATGAATCAAAGTACGAATTCCTATGTGATATTTTCAACGTATTTTGATAATTTGAAATCGAGTAACTATTTTAGTTCAAAAGAAGAATACCGAAATTTTATTTATGTTTCGAAGGACGAAAGCCAGTTCGTAACAACTTATAATACAAGTTCTACACCTACAGGATTGACTCGCCGTGAAGTTCAAATCGATGCTTCAGAATTGAATGACAATAAAAAAGATAATATGACAAATGCTCAAATTCAGGAAAAAGCAAAAAAGAAACTGAATGAAGAGTTTAAGATCAAAACTGGTATTGAAGGTGAGATTGTAACTGAAAAAATGTATAAATATCGTACACATTATAATGTCGGCGATCGAGTTCAATTTAAAGATATGTATGGAAATTCGGAAGCAGTTTATATTTCCGAAGTTGTGATTAGTTTTGATGAAAACGGTCTGACGATTCTCCCGACTTTCCAGGAAATCGATTGGACATAAAGGAGGATAAATGAGTGTAACTTATGGATTTTATGACTCATATAATGGAGACCGTGTTTATAATGCAGAACAGTTTTCAAGTTTTTATGATGGGCTGATCAACGATGGTGTCTATTATTCAGTAGGTCAAAGGTTTCATGTTTCAATAAGCAGCGGTATGGATATTTTTGTTGATACCGGTCGTGCATGGTTTGATCATACCTGGACGTTTAATAATCAAAAACTTTTGCTTACAGTTTCAACTGCCGATACAGTTTATAACAGAATTGATGCTGTTGTAATCGAAGTGAATAAGACTTCTCGTGAGAATACAATCAAGATTATTCAGGGTACTCCGCAAGAAACTCCAGTACGTCCTACATTGACAAAAACAGATTATGTAAAACAGTATGCTCTTGCTTACATTACTGTTCAGGCAAATACTTCATCAATTGCACCTGAAAATATAGCAAATGTTGTTGGAGAAGTAGAAACACCAATGGTTAGTATGCTGAATATTTCCGGTCTTCCTCCGATGCAGTGGAGTACAACGGATATTGTGTCTGGGCAGACTCCACTTTATACAGGAACACTTTATTTGGTTTATGAATAAGAGGTAATTATGCCAAGAGTACCTTATGTTGGCGTAAATGATAAAGCCAAAAAAGTAAAAAAAATGTATATCGGTATTGATAATAAAGCAAGAAAAGTTTTAAAAGCATATGTCGGTGTAAACGGAGTTGCGCATATCTTTTTTACAGCTGACTGGTGGATTCCTTATGGATTAAAAGAAGAAAATTGTTTAGCTGCCTATCAGTTTTATCATGCTAAAGATCATGGTGCAGCTATTACAGATATTACAGGGCATGGACATAATATTTGGGATTATAGGTATTGTACATGGAACTATGACTCAGGATATTATATTACATCAGGTACCGATTCATCTGGTCTGAAGGCTTCCAATAATTTCGGGACCAGTGTGGTGACTGCAGTATTTTGGTATACCGGACTTCCCATGGCATCTGATTCAACACTTGACGGCGGGAGATGGCTTAGTTGTCATGGAACTGGTCAGAACATGGCAGCAGGTCGTATTGGTGATATTTCTTATTCAAATAATGGTGAATGGAAAATTGATAAAAGTATAAAGAATTATCCTGGTTTTTGCTTTTCGTATAAGCCATATGAATCATGGAATGATTCTGATGGATATCTAAGACTTTATCGAGGAAATTCTCAGCTTCCTTCTTCTGGGGTAGTAGCTTTTGATCGCAGTTATCCGCAAATATATGTTAATGGAAATGCCATTGGTGTTTCTTATTACAATAATGGAAAAGTTGAAACTATTAATAATATGCCGGCAACATCAAGTAACGGTAATGTAACCATTGGTGGCGGTACAAGGCCCAATACATATATCAGAGCTGCAGGATTTTTTAATTGCAGACTTACAGCCAGGCAGCATTCTGATCTTGCAAAAGCACTTGCAGAAGTTAAATAAAAGGAGATAAAACATGGGTTATAGTGTTTCCGACAATAAAATCATGTTGACACGCGGAGACACCGCAAAAATCTCCGTAACAGTCAAATACAAATCAACTGGAGACGAATATACTCCGCAGGAAGGGGACCATATTCGTTTTTCGTTTAAAAAGTATGTATCCGATAAAAATACGATTTTTGAAAAAGAAGTTCCTATCGACACTATGCTTTTAGTGATTGAACCAGAAGATACAAAGTCACTTCCTTTTGGCCCATATATATTCGATGGACAGTTGACATTTAAAAACGGTGATGTGGACACTTTTATTCAAAATGGAATTCTTGAGATCACACATGAGGTGAGCTGATGGAAAAAGAATTAATCGGATATCTTTCTGGTGGATCGGAATTAATCGGGACACTTTCTGATGGAGGTTTGCTTTATGGAGAGCTTTCTATACCGGATCGTTTAGGCACTCCATACGAAGGACCGTGGGAAGTTGTTCCTGATTCAGTGTTTCAGCTTCTTCCGACAGCTGAATGTTATTGTGAGGATGATATATTAGTTCATCCGATTCCTTATGCTGAAGTCAGCAATATCAGTGGTGGCTATACCGCAACTATTGGAGGATAATTTATGTCACAGCACGATACTACAAAGATAATTAACAAAGTAATTTATGATGGGGATGTCCTCATTGATCTAACCAATGATACCATTACCGCTACTGATGTTATTAATAACAAAACTTTCCATCTGGCGGATGGTACTACTGCAACTGGTACTTGCACTTATGATGCGGATACTTCAGATGCCACCGCAAGTGCAGCTGAGATCCTTGCTACGAAGACTGCTTATAAGAATGGCTCTAAGATTACAGGCACTATGCCGAATCGAGCCGGAACCAACATTACTGTTTCCGGTAAAGCCGGTACTAATATTCCTACAGGTTTTTATGATGGTTCTGGGAAAGCAGTCCTCGACAGTACTTCTGCGTCAAATCTCGTTGCGAACAACATTCGTAATGGTGTAACAATTCTTGGCGTTGAAGGTACAATGTCACCGGAAGATGAACTGACGGTCGGCGCGATCACTGTGACACCTTCGACCATTCAGCAGATCATTACGGCTGCTTCAGAGAGTCTTGACTATATTACTCAGGCTACTATTAATGCGATTCCTTATACAGAAACGCAGAATGCTGCCGGTGGATATACTGCAACGATCGCGTAATATTATGGCAAATGTGATCAATAAAGTTGTTTACGGCGGTACAACTTTGATCGATCTTACCGCCGATACAGTGACTGCCGAAAAACTCTATAAAGGAGCTACAGCACACAAGAAAGACGGCACGAAAATTACAGGTACCGCTGAAGTCACTGTCAGCGGTACAAAGTTAATCATGCCCGAAGGGCTGATCACTGTACAATAGGAGGGCGTATGGCCGACATTACTCAAATTCAGGTCGGCTCTACGACCTATGATATTCGTGATGAAAAGCATGGCGCATATTATGTGAAAGGAACACAAACGGCTTCTACTGGTACTTGGACTGGTAATTTGCCGGATGTTTCTGAATTATACAACGGTTTGACAATCGACTATTGGCTTCCTTTCGCAGGTAGTGGAAATGCAACGCTGAATCTCACGCTGAAAAATGGTGTAACTACTGGTGCAGTAAATTGCTATTATTCTGGTACAAGTAGGCTTACAACTCATATTGGTGCTAACAACATTGTTCGTCTTACTTATCAGACGATAACAATTTCAGGAACAGAATATACAGGATGGTGGGCAACAAAGGCATATCTTGATGGTAATGATAGGGCGTGTTATCTCTACTATCATGGTGCTTGGGTAGCAAACAGCGTTATTTATCGTTATCAATTGTTGTTCCAGATTGACGAAAATACATTGACTCCGTTAAATAATAATAATAATGTCACAGGTACAACGAAGACAATGCTCACAAATGTTGAATTTGACCCATTCGGCGCAATTCTGTATTGGGAATCAACCTCGACAATTAATGCAGGCTCATCTATTAGTTCAACTACCCCAAAATATTCCGCTCCGCTTAATCTTCAGTACACGTTTAATTGTGGGACAGCATTGACGGCACATAAACCGTTTTATTTGAAAGTATCCATGCAATCCAACGGAAAAGTAAAGATTGCAAGTACGACTCCGTGGACACAGGCTTTGCCAACAACCGCTGACGGGTATTATTACATCTATTTAGGACGAACATATAGTACATATCAGTTAGGTATGACTCCTGACCATCCTGTTTATTTTCATGATGGAACAAAAATTGTTGAATTAAAGAATTTACCGCTTGCTTCGTCAACTGTAAATGGGTATATGTCTGCTTCCGACAAAACGAAACTGGACGGATTAGATGCAGACGATTATGCTCCGGCTTCTCATACTCACGGTGCGTCTGATATTACGTCAGGAACGCTTCCTGCAGCCCGTGGTGGTACTGGAAAGACTACTCTTGGAGATGCAGGTAATGCTATCATCAATGCATTAGGGGAAGGGACTTCACAGGCAAATCGGAATGATTACATTGTTGCTCAATATGCAAATGGTGGAACAACAACGACAACTTACCATCGCAGAAAATTATCGAATATCTTTGCGGCGTTGAACTCATCTGACGTTACAACAGCCTTGGGATTTACACCATCTGCAAACGACCATACTCATGGCAATATCACTAATGCTGGTGCAATCACTTCAGACACCGCTGTAGCCAGTGGGGATAAGATCGTTGTTACTGACAGCTCAGCTAGTTCAAAGCTTATTAGAACTGGAATTAGTTTTGATGGGTCTACAACTACAACTGCTTTGACACCAAAAGGTACATGGGAGTCATTTGCTAAGCTTGGTTCTCCTGCTTTTACTGGTACTCCAACTGCTCCTACCGCTGCAGATGGTACTAATTCAACTCAAATTGCTACGACAGCTTTTGTTCAGTCTGCTTTTAAAGCTAATGACGCAATGATATTTAAAGGCACGATAGGTTCTTCCGGTGCAACGGTTTCAACTCTTCCGGCAACACATTATAAGGGTTGGACTTATAAAGTCGCTACTAGTGGAACTTATGCTGGCCAGTCTTGTGAAATTGGTGACACAATCATTTGTGTTACTGATGGTACTTCAGCAAATGATGCGCATTGGACTGTTATTCAGGCTAATATTGATGGAGCTGTAACCGGTCCTGCCAGTGCAACCGATGCTCATGTTGTAACATTTAGTGGTACTTCTGGGAAGGTTATTAAGGATAGTGGATTTACGATTGGAAAATCGGTCCCGTCTGATGCTAAGTTTACTGATACAACTTATAGTAATGGTGATGGTATTTCACTTTCAGGTACAACATTTTTAGCAGCGTTTCCGACCTCCGGTACTCCTGCGGCCTTGGGGACTGCAAACAACGGTACTTCCAATAATGTAGCAAGAGCCGACCATGTTCATGCAAAACCGACTTATGGAAACATCACGACCGCAGGTGCAATCACTTCAGACACCGCTGTAGCCAGTGGGGACAAGATTGTTGTTGCTGACAGCAGTGATTCGAGCAAACTTATTCGAACGGGAATATCATTCGATGGATCGACAACAAGCAAAGCACTGACACCAAAAGGTACATGGGAAACATTTGCCACACCATCTGGAACACCAAAATACATGGATATTGGTGGCGTAGCAGACTATCAAAGAACCGTTCTTGCTCTTTGTGAATTATCAGAAAATGCAAATTCTGGAACAAGCAGTCATACGTCCGGGAGTATTGTTACTATTCGTTCAAATGGGCTTATGCCGGAATATGTAGCGAATTTTGTCTTTCAAGATAGATACAGCACTGCGAAAAGCTGTCATTATAGCTTTTTTGGTAACTTTGAAAATACGAGTACAGAATTACGGACTGGTGAAGGTTTTAGGGCTTGTACTTTTACTTATAACAACAAGTTTTATGGCGGTCTTGAATTTTATCAGGTACAGTCCAGAAGATTCTATTGGACTGGCGAAGGCACATTTACGCCGTTTATTGTTGCTTACTATAATCAGAACACATCTGCGGTACTAAATACAGAAGTTAACAATTCGATTTCGCACTCAACAACGACGGCAGTACGTTTGCCGCTTACCGTTGATGATTCCAAAAAAGTAAATGGGCTAACTGTTCAGACAGCTGTTCCGGCAAATGCTGTTTTCACAGACACTAAATACACCAATGGGAACGGTATCAGCTTATCAGGGACAACGTTCTCAGTGGCGTTTCCGACCTCTGGCACTCCTGCGGCCTTGGGAACAGCGAGCAACGGTACTTCTAATAATGTAGCGAGAGCTGACCATGTTCATGCGAAACCGACTTATAGTAAATCAGACGTTGGACTTGGAAACGTAACAAATGACGCACAAATTGCAAAGTCAATCGGTACGGCGAAAGGTGACATTATCTATTTTAGCGGAAATGGTGCTCCTGAACGGCTTGCTATCGGCTCGAACGGGCAGGTTCTGAAAGTTTCTTCGAGCGGTATTCCGGTATGGTCAAGTGACACAGATACCGATACGAAGGTAACGAATACACTTGCAACAACGACAAAATATTATGTCACGGGTACGACAACCGCCACAACGAACACAGGAACGCAGAGCTTCGATTCTGGTATTTATGCTACAACAACAGCCGGACAATTAAATGCCGGATCATATAAAGTGAATGAGCAGGTCACACTTCAGTGGAACACAACTGATGAAAGTCTTGATTTTGTATTTGCATAAGGAGACTTCAAAATGGCATTACAAATATGGCTTCCGCTTGATGGAACACTGGAAAACAAAGGATGTTTGAACATAGGCACTACGAATACAAGTGCAGTGTTTACGGATTCAGGGAAAATCGGACAAGTTGCAGAAAGCGGAAGATTCACTATAACTTGCCCGAAGATTGCCAATATACTAAATAGCGTTTTCACAATTAGTTTCTGGGGGCAATTAAAGGCAATCCCAGAAGGAAGCAGTGAAAATGACACATATTTTTTCAAATGTGGTGTAAATGGTACTCGTACTTGCTTGCATTTTGCTGTGCGCCAAACAAGTGGAGCTTTAGCATTTTGTTTTTATTCAGACGACTATACATTTGTATCCAATTCTTCGAGTTATGTCGGAGTATGGCATCATTTCACTCTGATTTTTGATGGTGAATATCAGATTGTTTATGTAGATGGTAATCTGATTGGAAAACGAAAAACTGGTGGAAGTTTGCAGATTGCAGAAAATTCAAATTTTATTATCATCAATCCGATGTTTGCCGTAAATGACTTCAGACTTTACGACCATTGCCTTTCCGTCGCCGAAGTAAAAGAACTTTCACAGGGGTTGATTCTGCACTACAAGCTTGATGAATCGTACCCTATGACGAACAAAAATTTGCTGAAAGATTTTCCGAAATATTATAGCAAAACAGGCTACAATGCTTATGTGCTTTATATGACAGAAAAGGTTGTTGAAGGGCAAACATACACATTACAGTTTTGGGATGTTGATGTTTCTCACACCGGAAAAACGGAATCTCAATTAGGTATCAGTGCTTTTTTAGGTGGAGGTAGTTGGACGCTAAAAACTTTAAATGGCACAGATTATTTTACTAATGGTCACGCTGATCATATAGAATGTTCTTTTACAATAACAAGTGGACAGGCATCAAGTTCAGATGCATCTAAATTGGAACTGTGGATTTGGAACTCTGTTCCACAAGTATCAGGGACTATGTCTATGTCCATTGGAAAGTGGAAGCTTGAAAAAGGGGACACAGCTACACCATACATCAACTGTGAACTATCAGACAAAATTAATCCATTTGTTGTCACAGATTCTTCAGGTTATGGGCATCATGGTCAAATTGTAAATACGGTTTCTTATACAAATGACAGCCACAGATATTCCAGTTCTATTGATTTGGCAAATACTGTTTCGTCTTATATTACAGGTAGTTGTTATGCGTCTGACACAATAACATTTTCATTATTGGTGAAATTTAATACCATGAAAGATGCTCATGTAATTGACATGAGAACATCCACTGAAGGGTATCAACCGTTTTATACCTATACCAATGGAACAGTTCAATCTGGTGGTTCTAATTCGTATGTAAGTTTTAATTCTTCATTTCAGATTGATAGATGGTATCACGTAGTCTTTTCATATGATTCATCTGCATTGAAAATGTATGTCGATGGTGTTAATATTGGAAGTTCAGGAAAAGGAAGTGCATTTAACAAGGTACTCCCGTTTTATCTTGGAACAAGATTTAATCAGGCAAATTATTCAGATGTGTATATTTCCGATTTCCGAATTTACTGCACTGCACTTTCCACCGAAGACATTCTGGATTTGTACCATACATCTGCAAAGATTGACAAGACTGGTAAGGTTCATACGTTCGAGTTTGTTGAAGATGAAGGTACGAAAATAACGAAGACTGGAATTACAGAATGGGTAGAGCTTATTGAAGAAACGGGAAACGCAAAATTCAACAGTCAATATATCTCAGCGAACGACTTTATAGAAAGATAAGAGGTGGCATGTGGCACAATTAAAAGATACTGTAATTACTGGAAATCTTCGTGTCACTGACACGATCTATGGACATAATCCGCATAATATATACTACGTCAAAGGCACTCAGACAGCGAAAACTGGTACATGGACTGGTGACTTACCAGAAGTTGCTGAACTTTACGAAGGCTTGGTTATTGATTACTGGCTACCTTTTGAGGGTAGTGGAAGTGCGACGCTCAATCTCACCTTGAAAGGTGGCGCGACATCCGGAGCAGTCAATATGTATTATGGTGGAACGACAAGGCTAACAACGCATTTACCGGCTAATTATGTTGGACAATTCATCTATCAGACGGTGACTATCAGCGGAACGAACTACACAGGATGGTGGATGCTTCGTTCATATACTGATGGCAATACTACCGATATTGTTAATCTTTATCAAGGGTCGGGGGCTTATCAGGCTGACAGTGCTGTCTATCGTTATCAGCTATTATTCCAGATGGATGAAAACAAATTGACTCCGCTGAATAACAATAGTAATGTGACTGGAACAACAAAGACGATGCTTACCAATGTCGAGTTTGACCCGTTTGGCTATATCTTCTATTACAACAGTACGACAACAGTCAATGCAAACGGTAACATGACAACTGCGCTGTACTATCAGCGTAACAGCGTTGACCTTCGTTACACATTCAATTGTGGTCAGACTTTAACAGCTCATAAGATGCTTTATTTGAAATTAAGTCTTCAGTCAAATGGCAAAGTAAAGATCGCTAATGCGACGCCATGGACGCACGATCTTCCAACAACAAACGATGGGTATTTATATTTGCTTCTTGGGCGGACTTATAGCACTTATCAGTTCGCTTTGTTCAAAGAGCATCCGATCTATTATCATGATGGAACAAGTTTACGTAATTATGTCAAAATGGATCTTGCAACACAATCTAATTCAGGATTAATGTCCTCCGCAGATAAAACAAAGATTGACAGTATTGGTGGAACAACAACCACTTATTATAGTGCGACAGAAACAATAGAATTTATGTTTTCATTTTCTGGATCGCATGCTACTTATTATGATGAAACGGAAATGCTTGATTTTATGCTTTCATAAGGAGAAACTATGCCGAATGTAAGTAAAGTTATTTATGAAAATGAAGTCCTGATCGATTTGACTGCAGATACAGTGAATGAAGGAAATCTCATGTACGGCATTACGGCTCATTCTTGTGAAGGCCGTATTATTACCGGCATGGTCACACTGTATAATGGCGAAAAAATCAGTCCAGCCTTTTCAGTAGATGAGAATGAAACTTTGATCCTTGTAGCCGGAACCGGTAATGAAGATCGAATCGTATTTGGACCAATTGATAATAGTTAGCGATTTAGGCTTCAAAATGGTTGATCCAGAGCCGGCTAAAATTTTAAATTCTGGTAACATCATGAAGCTTTAATTATATATTTTGGCTGATTCAGCCAGTTATTATTCATCCTTTACCAAAAATCTAGTATTGGTAAAGGCCTTTCAGGGTTAATCTATAATTAGTATTAGGCCGGATGTAGTTTTTATGTCCGTCCTTTTACTTTTTTTAATTGAGGTTTTATGGCTGATATTTCAAAAGTAAAAATTAATTATGATACTTATGACATAAAAGACGCTAATGCGCGTTCGCGTCTTGATGTTATTGAAGAACAGGGAACTGTCAGCGCATGGGGTGATATTAATGGCACGTTATCCAATCAGACTGATCTTCAGGCTGCACTTGATGTAAAACTAAGTTATTCAGGTGCAACGGCAAGCACTCATCCCGAGTATACGATCTCTTTAGTCGATCTTGTTGATGGAGCATCGGAGCTTTCTGCCGGATCATTATATTTTTACTATGAGGTATAAACATGGGAAAAGTTTATGCTTCCGGCGGAAATGTGCAATATCTTAATTTACCAAATGAATATACTCAGGTTGAGTATATTGAAAGCAATGGATATGAATATATTGATTCCGGAGTTGTATTATCTTCAGCCACTACAGTAGAAGCTGATTTTCAAATGACTGAAAAAAAATATGGTTATGGAAATTATGTTTTTGGTTGTATGGATGCTTCTTTGGAATGTTCTTTAAGAACTGGAATTGAAAAAACAAATTATCGCGACGGAGAAGGTAGCACGATATCTTATTCACAGACATCTGATATTTTTGCAAGAACTACAGTAACTGCAATACCAAGATCTGGAACTAATACTTCAAACAAGACTATGACAATTTTTAAATCTCGGAGACAAAGAACATCTGAAGGTCCATTCACATTAGAAGGATCCGGAAGGCTTAAATTATATTCTTTAAAGATGTATGAGAATGATGTTCTGATCCGTGATTTTGTCCCATGCATTAGAAAATCTGATTCTGTTCATGGACTGTACGACATTGTTGGTGAAACTTTTTATATGAGTGAAATAACGATCCCATCAGAGTATCAGCAGGTAGAGTATATTGAATCTACTGGAACACAGTATATTGATACAGGATATAAAACAACAGTGAATACTGGATCTTATATAACTTTTATTACAAGTAATAGTATTGGCACGAGTGGTCATGGTTCTATTTTTGGTGCCCGTAAAAGTACAGAAAAAAGATATCATCTTGAAACATGGACTCCTGATAGTAGCCGTTCAGGAAGTTTTTGGATTGGTGCAAATGAGGCTGTAACTGATCCTAAAATTATTCCAAATGAAAAACTAACAATTGCCCATTCTGTTACAACAAATACCAGTGCCAGAAATGATAATAGTTATGTTAGCACAGCAGGGGTTTCTGTTTTATCAGATCCTTTATGCATTTTTGGTGTAAATAACGATACTATTATAGGTAATTTTTCAAAAACTAAATTATATGCTTTTTATATTTATGAAAGATATGATGTTGTTCATTCATATATTCCTGTTATTAGAAAAGCAGATCATAAAGCTGGTTTATATGATACTGTATCCAATTCATTTCTTACAAATTCTGGGACAGGCACTTTCTTATATGGAAATCCATTTCAGGATTTTAATGAAACTGGGCGTATAGTATTTCCACAGGTTGCTCATAAAACGAAGACAATTTACATTGGAAGAGACAGTGGTGTCGCTAAAAAAGTTAAAAAAGTATATATAGGTGATCCAAATAATGTTGCCCGTTTGTGTTTTACTGATGGTCAATAAAAATATTTAGAAGGAGAATTATTATGACAAACCAAGAACGATGGGATTATTATCAGAGTGGTGCGCTGCAGCGTGCTACTGCTATTGAACTTCTTGACTGGGCCGGTTATTGGGCTGGTGCTGGACTTGATCCGATTACTGATCCGCTTCAGAAAGAGCAGACAAAGAAAGCCATTGAGCTGATCCTTAATGATTTGAGTGGGACTCTTAAAGTTGTTTCTGCTTTGGCAATCAGTGACGATACAATCAAGGCATGCTCTGTTGATGGTGTCACAGAACAGATCATTAAAACGGTCGTCGTGTCAATTATGGCTAACAAGCTTCGCTGGGTAACGGGTATTGAATTTCTTCCGGAAGTCGAAGAATAAGATATCGGCTTGGTAAAAACTGTGTAGAAGTTATTGATATTTTTATGCAGTTTTTCATATCAGAAAGGGATTTTATGTCTAATATTTCAAAAGTTAGGGTAAACGGTACTGTTTATGACATAAAAGATACTGAAGCCAGAACAGGTCTTCTTGCAAAGATTAGTGATGCTCCTACTGACGGAGAAGAATACGTTCGAAAGAATGGAGAATGGGCAATTTCATCTGGCAGTAGTGGAGAAAGTGGTAATGCCCAAGTTATGTATTACTATCAGCAACCAGTTAATACAGCAACGAACGCAGAAATTTTCCGCATTACAAATTCAAAAATTAATACAGATACCGTTGTACTTGAATGTACATTCGAAAACCCGTCATATATTACAAGTGATGTGACTTGGACAAGTTATGAAGGCTATATCGCATTTACTGGAACTTGTACAACAGCAACAACTGCCAATGTGACGATGGCGTATAAAACAGATCTTTAGAGTAGCTAATATTTGGGTCGATTCAAGTACGAACCATATTATGTGTAGCGTTATAAATACGGCATCGACTACTAAGAGTTTTGCATCAGGTCACTCCATAATAATTCATGAATTTTATTAGTAAACTTAAAGAGGAAAATAATTATGATTAAACAATCATTTTACACAACAATTGAAAATCAGGTACGTTCAGATGATTCAAAAGGGCTTCTTTACGATCATTACACCAATTACGAACAGGCATTGGCAAAATATTTTACGATTTGTGCTGCTGCCTCTGTATCTGGAATCCCGTACCATTCTGCTCATCTGCTTCAGGATGATGGGCGTATAATCATGCAACAAATCTTTGACCGAAGACCTGCAATTGAGCCAGGACCAGAACCGGAGCCAGAACCGGAAGGTGGTGAAGAAGAATCTGACGAAGAAGAACCTATTGTTGAAGTCGATGGAGAACCGACTGAATAGGAGATTTTATGGCGACTGGAACTATTCAGGTTATACAAAATGATATTCGTGATAAATGGTATTTAGCTAATGGCTTAACTGAAAATGATGTTATTGCAGCCTATCAATTTGCCTTCGCGCCATCTGAAGCAGATGCCCTTGTTAATATAAACGAGGGAACTAAATATACTTTAAGAAAAGGAAGTGCTGTACGATGGCGATATTGTTCCGGAATGGATTTTTTAGAAGCAAATCAAAATGTTTGGGTGGATAATTCAACTATAAAAAGTATGGCTAATAATGTTAAGGCTTGCGTTTTCGGTTTTCATATGAAAAATTATGCTGTTGGTAATATGATTGGAATGTATTTGACAGACAGTAGATGGCTTGGACATAATCAGCATTTAACATCTGGTACACAATGGGGTTTTGTGATGAATGGTGGTAATGGATGGAGATCTACTGGTTGGAGATCTCAAACTGGAATTTTAGGATGCAATTTTGAAGCAAATTATATTTATGTTGATGGTGTGAAATATGGAACATCAACAATAAACCCGCCTTATGGTCGGGGGTATGGTGTCCTAACATATCAAGCTGGTGATCTTGGTAATGCAAGCGGAATGATTTGTCCAGCATTAGTTTTATATAATAAAGCGTTGACTGATGCACAACATATAGAGGTTGCTAAAAATATTACAGACTTAGGAGCAATTAGATAATGACTCTTGAAGAACGAAACACAATCTTAAATTCGCCGTCCTTTCATGATCGTATTCGTGTCGCATTCTGTGACTGGATCAGTTATTGGGCGATTAACGGTACAGACAGTATTGAGGATCCTACACTTCGTAGTCAGACCGAAAGTATGATTCAAAGTGCTGTTGAAGATATTGATAAATACACCGGCAAAATTACGGTTCTTGCAATTTCTGATGCCGGTGTGATCGAAGCAACTGAAATCACTGACCAAGTGATTCGTAATGCTGTTACAAGTATTATGTCTAATGCATTGGAGTATTTGATGTAAATAAAAAGGGCTACGTAGCTTTTCATTCCTACATTATTCCTCCAATTTCAGCACTTTTTACGAGTAAAATTACCTTAATTAAATTATGGCTGATTTCGCTTAATTCCTTCAAAATGGTTTAATTTACTCGTAAATAGAAGTTTTTAAGTGCTGTATAAATGTCATAAAAAGCGGTACATTCCTACAAGTTACATACATTTAAGTTCATACAAAACTTAATTGATATTTTGTTGTAGGAATGTACTGTTTTTACATTGCGAAAAATGCATCTATTTTATTTTTTCGATTTCCGACTTTAGCCATTCATCGGATCTTGTAGTATAAACTGATTCTGTGATATCAGTGATTGTATGGCCGACAATATATTTAATTGCATACTCATTCAGTTCGTATTTCTTTGCTTGTGTGACGAAATGATCACGCCCATCATGCGGTTTATGCTCAGGATTCAAACCAAGAGTCTCTACAATGAATTTCATGTCTTCCCAGAAGTCAGTATAGCGGTATCTATGATATTTTACTTTGCCACTGCTGAAGACTGTTTTTCCTGTAAAAAGATATTCTGAGTCTGCTTCGACTGATTCATCATATCGTTTTTTAACCAAATCATAGATTTTTGAATGGATCGGTACAGTACGGTTGGTTCCGGCTTTTGTCTTCATACCGCCGATCATGATTCCTTTTTCAAGATCAACATTCTCAAGTCTCAGCAGTTCCATTTCTTTCGGACGCCAGCCGGAATAACATTGGATCAGGATAATATCGATTCCTTCATACTTATAGATATTTTCCCAGAGAATTTTCATCTCTTTATCCGTGTACGGGATATGGTGCCGTACATCCGGATCATATTTTGAATTGATCAGCATCGACATCTTGAATCCGCGGGAACAATTCTTGTCAACCAGATCATAAGCAACTGCATAATCCAGCATCTTGTTAAAAGTAATCTTGATTCGATCCTTGATCTGCGGTGTGGCAGTCTTAATAACTCCTTTTCGGTCAATCTTTACTTCATTCATACAGTATAAAATGTGCTTTGGACGAAGCTCGGTTACTTTCAGTTTTTCTATTTCTTTGCAATAACGCCAGGCACTTCTTGTCGATTCTATAACCGCTTTTCCAGCTTCTTCAAAGAATTTGGAACTCCATTTTTCGTATAATTCTCCTACGGTCAGCGCATTTTGGAATACATATGGATTCTTGTTATATTCCAACAGTGCCTGATAAGCATCATTATAGGTTTCAAAATAAGCTTCCGGCTGCAGAAGTCTGCTTACCGGTTTTCCTTCGTCGTCCTTTCCAATCGTGACCATGGCTCGGAAAGGCTTACGAAGATTCATTCCTTTCAGCTCTGATATTTGTCCGAAGCCATTTGGCAGCCGGCGCCTTTTTGCCTGTTTTCTTCGTTTTGATGTACTTTCATTTTTCAGCGGATATCCGCAATGCGGACAGCTTATTGCTTTATCACTTACCGGCAGATCACATTCTGGGCATTTCGTTAACATTGATATTTTCTCTCCTTGTAGGAGTTAATTATAATCCTACATTTTGCATCTCCTATAGTGAGAGGACAAGGATGATCCTCTTGTGTTTTTAGAAAAGGAGTGAAAAATGGAATATTTTGATGTATTGTATTATGTTGTTGATAGGAAAACAAACAATTTGCTATTTAACGGGCATGGAAACCCGTTTTACAGTGATGTACTGGAAGCTATGCTGATTATGCAGAAAGCTCATCCGGAAATGGATTTGGAAATTATTGAAGGGTCTTATACCCTTTTTGATAATTAAGCCCGCAAGGGCTTTTATTTTTTACATCTCCTATAGTGAAGACAATGTCTGTCTTCGAGATTTTAGGAGGAAAAATGGAAAATGTTGTATATAAGTTGTCCACAGAAGAATTGTGGAAATTGTTGATTTGGTTTGCATCTGTAGAAAGGAGCAAATAATGAAAATATTAGAGTACTTTAAAAACAGAATAAAGTTGTATAAAGTACGAAAAGAAAGAGAAGTTCTTTCCTGCTATATTGAGGCAGGATTAAAAAGAAAAGGTGTGTTGATCGCTTTGTGCGAAAAACGCTATATGGACTATGTATTAAAAGAGTCCAGAGTTAAATGTTTATTCAGTTCAATAGAAGATTTTCGAAACTATATGTTTAAGTTCGAATTTCCATATATTGAAAATAGTTGTTTTCTGTATGGAAAACAGCAAAAAGAATTGGATCGTAATAAAGAAAAATTATTACGAGAGGATTGTAATCCAGAGCATATTGTATTGCATTATAGTTCTGGAGATCCATCTATTTGTAAATACGATTATGTTTTATATGCAGAATGCATTGACGTAATTGGAAAATAATAAGGCCCGCAAGGGCTTTTATTTTTTACAACTCCTTTTAATTTTTGCCTTGAATTATGCACCTATTCTAATAATGGAGGTGCATATGATTTCTATAGAATTCCAGCAAATTACTTATACAAATGGCTATAAAGTCAGACCAAGTCATCCTGTGGAGTGTCCAGATTGTAAGGACGGCCTTGCCATGTGGCGATATGGATTTCGTCTGCGCAAAGTAAAAGATTTTCAGGGCAAATCCTATCAGATCAACCTGCAGCGGTATTACTGTCCGAAGTGCAGAAAGATATTTGTCATCCTACCGTCATTCCTGATCCCTTTCAAACAATATGATCGTGAGACTATTGCTAAAGTTCAAAATGGATTAATTCAGGGATGCGGCGCAAGCTACCAGAGTATTTATCTCTGGATACGATTTTTACATATCCTCTAATGAAGAGATAAAACTATATTCAAATCTCTTCAGGAGGAAAATTATGTTTAAGAGTAAAAATGAAAAGATCGCTTTTGCGATCGTAATGATTATTGTTTGCGCTTTTAGCGTATGGTTTAACTGGCTTCGGCCGGTGAAACATGAGGTAAAAATTGCTCCTATGAAATGGGAGCAGCACTATTATGTTGGTGAAAATGGTTCTTATTGTGAAGGAACTGTTTGCCACATTGCTGTTCATCAGGATGATGGACATGTATATCGATATATTGATCTGTTCAAAGATTGGACAGATAAAGAAGACGTTGATCGGTACTATTATTTAGCTCCGGTTGGTGTTGAATTTGAAGATATTGATAAAGCAGTAATTTGGTATTATGGAGAAATTACCGATGAAATAAATAGGTATATTGTATCTGATTACTAATTCTGAGCCCGCATGGGCTCTTATTTTTATCGCAAAATTTGCAACTCCTATAATGAGAGGACAAGGATGATCCTCTTATGTTTTAAAAAGGAGTAAAGATGAAAAAGTTTTTAATTGGAATTATCAAGTACATAACGTACTATTTTGTTGGAACCGCATTTTGTTGCGGATTTTGGTACCTGCTTTTCGGCAGGGATGATAATGGAAAGAACAAGTTGGAGAAAGGAGGCAGTAATGCCTAACTTTGTGAATATGTATTTTGCGATCTGTTTGATCGCATGGGTTGTTGACGTGATTGCCATTGTGGTGATCATTGCAGTAAAACCACTGAGGAAGTGGTGTTGGAACAAATACTGGGATCTTACCCGGTTGTTTTGTAAAAAAGCAAATGATTTGTCTTGGGAATTGATTAACGATAAATTCTCAAACGAATAAAATCCTGAGCCCTACATGGGCTCTTATTTTTTACATCTCCTAATATGGAGGACAAGAATGATCCTCTTAGTTGTTTAGAAAAGGAGATAAAAATGTTGTTTAAAAAGAAGAAGCATAATGTTTCAGATTTAGAAGAATCGAAAATCTATGTTATTGTAATGGATGAGTACAATCATAATAATAATTTGAAAAAATCATACAATTTGTATTATACAAAAGACTTGAAAACAGCTAGCGAACAGTTGTTAGAAAGTTGTGAAAAGCATAAAGTTATATGTGAAAAATTTGATAAACGAGTTGTAAAAAAAGAATTTTGGGGAGATACTTTATATGGCCCTTGGATTTGTTTAAAAATATATTATCCGGATATTCCGGATGAATATTATAGCTCGTATCAATATCATATAAATGTATTAGATATTAAAAAATAAATTTTAAGCCCTACATGGGCTCTTATTTTTTGCATCTCCTATAATGAGAGGACAAGGATGATCCTCTTGTGTTTTTAAATAAAGGAGATAAAAATGTTGTTTAAAAAAGAAAAAAATGAATATGAATCATTATGTAAAAGTATTGAAAAAGAAAGTGAATTTTTATATGTTGAAATTAGTAAGAATATTACAGAAAATGAAAATCGAATACTTGAATTAAAGGATAAAATAGATGAAATAAATGAAAAATTGGATAAATTATATGAAAAAATTGTATATAAAGAAAAATATTATAGTATTTATATAAAAAATAAAAAAACTGGTAAATATGAAGAAAGCAATTACGGAAAATTTAATAGCAATTTAGATGCTATTAATAAAATGATTGAGGAATCATATAGAACAAAACTTGATATGCAAGTAATTGAAAGAAAAATACCAAGAGAATAAGCCCGCAAGGGCTCTTATTTTTTACATCTCCTAATATGAAAGGAGATAAGTAATGGAAAATAAATGTGAAATCAGAATTCTGTATGGAATTCGTGAAACGAGTAAAAGGAATTCCCCTTTATTGGGGGTAGTTTTCTCAAGTGAAGAGAAAGCAAATGAGTATATTGAACACATGTTGCCCAAAAAGTTATGTGTTGTTGAGGAAGGTTCTACTTATAATATTGAATATGAAGTAGTATTTATACGGTTGAATCCGTATTGTTCCGAAGGTTATGTTCAAGAAGTACGGTATGAACATGATTGGTGAATAAGATGCCCTACATGGGCTCTTATTTTTTACATATCCTTTTATTTTTTCAATCGCGAAATTTGCATACTCTATAACGGAAAGGAGTATGTTTATATGAATTAAAGAAGAGTTAGAGGATGTAGCGCGCATCCTCTTTCTTTTTTAATTTTATCGGTACGACTTTTTATTTTCGAATTTGATAAATCTTCTTACGATAATGTGCAGAGAAAGGAGACTCAGAAAATGGAAGAAGAACTTGCAATCGGTAGTGTACCGGTCTCAATCGCTGCCAAAGCGTATGGAAAGGATGTATGCTGGGTCAGAGCAGGTCTGATCTGTGGCTGGCTGCCAATCGGCAACGCCACACGGAACGGAAAGCAGGTAACTGCGATCGAAGAAATGGACAGCAGATACGGGCGGATAAATTATTACATTTCGCCCAAGCTTTTATATGAGCAGACGGGTTATGCCTGGAAAGGAGAGCATTAACCTATGACAACCCAGAATCGTCCGGAAATATCGAAACAAAGTCCATATTGGATCAGCCGACACAGATTCTATGAACTGAAGCATTTTTGTCTCCAGTATTATGAGTGGAAGAACGAACTGCAGTTCATCACGGAATGCCATCGACATCCGTTAGATGGCAAAGAATATTCATCCAATAACATCCGTCACACAGATCCCGTGTTTGAATGCGTAGTCCGGCGTGAAGAGCTGACAAAGAATATTGACATGATCGATAAGGCTGCAAAAGCTTGTTCGGACGATATCGGGAAGTATGTATTTAAAGGTGTGACAGAGGGAGTGTCTTTCGAGTATCTCTTTACTTCGGAAGATCGCATTCCCTGCTGCAAAGATTATTACTATGAGGCATTCCGGAGGTTTTTCTGGATCCTCTCAAAATTGCGAAAATAACATATCCTATAATGGCTCGGAGTTATGGAAGATAGAGAAATAAGGAGAGAAACAAAGAGCTGTTAAAGACGAATCAAGGGTCAGAATTCTGGCCCTTTTAATTTTCGCAAAATTTGCATGCACTATAACGGAACTAGTTTACTTTATTAGAAAGGAGTTAAAAGTGGACTGGCCGTTAGAAAAGCAGGAGATGATAGGCAGGAGTAACTTGCTGTTGGGAGATAGCTACCCAACAGGTAGAGTATGTCTGAGCCACATCTCCTGCTATTTTTTATTTTTTGCATTTCCTATAATGAAAGAAGTTAAAGCAGCGTGAGCTGTGAGTGGGCGACGGGTCTTGTCTGCCCGCCTGGAACGGTTCGATTCCGTTCAACTTCTTTTAAATTTTATTTTGGTTCTTATTGGAGGTATTGAAATGAAAGTGTATGTTGTGCTCATGGGTAATTTTAATGAAGTATCGGGACTTATTTCGGAAATTTTTGACAACAAAGAAAAAGCTGTATCTTATCTAGAATCACTTGATTGGAAACCGGATCCTCTTGGCTTTGAAGAAGATGATGACTGGGTAGAGGGTTATATATATAGTGATGATCATAGAAAATTTTACTATGATTGGGCAGAGATTCGTGAATGGGAAGTTAAATAATTCAAAATGGTTCTAAAAGCCTCGTATATACGAGGTTTATTGTTTTTTTATCGGAGGTATTGTATGAAAATGTATGAAGTTAAGATCAAAAATTTAGATGGATCTATAGAGTACAATCATTTTCAATCAAAAGAAGATGCTGTTAGATGGATGAAAAGCAGAGGATTTAAATATATAAGTACTAGCTGGACTGGATGGTTTGAAGAATGGGGAACAGATCATTTATATCCATTAGTTTCGTTATGGTTTCCTAATGAATAATTCAAAATTATTCTAAAAGCCTCATACTTACGAGGCTTATTGTTTTTTATTGGTACTAAATGGAGGTGAATATGGTATATCGCAAGTTTTATAAAAATGAAAGTATTTTTCGTGAACAGGCTGAATTGTGCATTGCTTTTTCTAAAGAACTTCAGAAGTTGTTGGCTGATGATTATGAAACAGTTGGTACAACATTTCATGGAAACCAAAGACCGCTTGTTGAAAATAAGAATACGAATAAATTTTGTCTTAATGACTATTATCTTGTTCCTTTAGGAACAAAAAAGGAGATCACTTACTACAGTAAGCCGAAGTGGTCTTTTCGTTTTTCAGATCATTGGAACTGGTATGAAAAGAGTAATCGGTGCGATGATACGGATTTTATTCAGTGCTTTAATGTCGATTTACCAAGAGTTGGTAAACGTTTCGTTTCTACAGATGTAAGGTCTGCGCCTTGTCAGGCTATTCAGGTAGCAATCTTCACTCATGATCATGTTAAAAAGCATCATGATGGTGAAGCATATCACTGTGTCTACGGATCTTATAAAAATAAGGATACCCATAGTTGGGAGTGGATGGAAAAAACTCCGCAGCAGGTCATCGAAGAGTATTATCTTGCGTAATTCAAAATGGAGGCCGGAATGAGATTCCGAATCGTTAAAAACAGAACAGATCCCTTCTATGGACGTCGAGCAAACTGGTACAATGTCAAGTTTACTGAAGATATCCAAAAGGATCTTGAAAAAAACTATATAAAGGAAATACATAATAGAACTGGAAAGCAGGATATGGACATTATTAATTGTTATGAAAATGCCGGTCTTGCTCATGAGCTATATGCCTGCCTTGAAGAAGACGATGATGAGCGAATGCGTCAAGCCCTCCAGCGGCTGGCAGATGAAAAACTGAACCAGGTCGTTTCGATTCTGGTTGATCTTGGTTACACGTTTTGATTCAAAATGGAGAAAAAGATGAATAAAGTTGAAATGCATAAGAAGATTTGTGAAGAATTAAACGACTTGTACGAACGCAAAAACGCCGATTACGGCGAAAGCTTTGCCGAACTCCGAAAGGAGTATCCGGAATCGATCTGTATCCGCCTTACAGATAAACTAAACCGACTGAAAAAACTCACTTCTGCTGATCATGAACAGAATGTCAAGGATGAATCAGTTGAAGATACGCTGAAGGATATTGCAAATTATGCGATCATGGAATTAGTGGAACGGAAAGGTACTGAAGATGAATCAATACTAAATGATAATATTATGTTGTTCTATGATGAAGTAACTCAACATTATTTTCAGGCAAATCAAAAACAGATTAATGCTGCGTTAACAAGTCTGTCCAAGATGATGGAAACTAATGGATATGTAACAATATCTGATTATTTGAGGCATATTGGTTTAGGCGAATTTGACGATGATGATACATATAATCAATTAGGTTGGAATGAGAAATGGCCGGCATGCTTCGGATTTTCTACATCAGAAGGGTGTTTATGTGGAGAACCTGTAGTAAAAATAAAAGTAACGTACCCTTATACATTGGTTAATAAGTGGCAAAAATCCGTTGAACATTATGGCATTACAGGTCAAAAATGGGGTAAACGACAAAAAGAATATAAGTCAATTCTTATAGCTTTTTATAATTATGATATGAACAAACATATTCAAAATCTTCAGCTTGTGTATAACAATACCATAGAAGAACAATACGAATACCATAGTTATGACATTTCCGGACAATCTTGGAAAGATCAGGTATTTGAAATGGCGAAGTATATCTACACATTTCTGGATGGCGTGTATTCAGACGACCATGGCGGATCAATGTTTGTTCCGGATATGCTTGGAAGGAATGCTCTTTGGATAGCTTTGGACGTTATAGATCATGAGAATCATGAAATCGAGTATAACATGGCAGATCCTGAAGAATACGATCGGATCACTGAGTTTTATAAGATTTATAAGAAAGGAAGCAGGAATGAAAGATAGTTTGATAGATATAATGCCGAATAGAAAATCAAATAGCGGAGATCTTAGAACATTCATAACCTATTATTATGAATCAGATGAATATGATCGTGATCGAGAAGACGGTTTATATGTTATTGAAATTAAAGTATTTGATGGATCGAGAATCATTCGAAGAGAAAGAATCGTAACTGATAATTTACACATTTTTGAAGACACAAATCCAGATAAGGAAGCATAATGAAAAATTTTGTTAAACGCATAATTACTTTTGTTCACGGTATCATTGCCGGTGTATTACTGTATAAATTCTTTACAAATTCGGTTTTACTAAATTATCTGAAGAAAGACTTTGAACGTAAACCGGTATATCGTGTCCGACCTTATTATACAGACTATTCTTTTTATAAAACACGATCCAACGATTTTGATATTTTTGACTTTGGTTTTGGAACCAGATCTGATGCAGAGCAAGTATTAAATCAAATCAAAATGGAAATAGAAAAAAATGGATTATGTACTATTGGAAGATTAAAAGAGCTTTCCGGGATCGAATCGTTATGGTCTGATCAACATAAAGGATGGACAGAATTATCTGAAAATGTGCGTGTTAGTCGATGCCGTGATGGTAAATATTATATTGAACTTCCGGATCCGGAAGAATTAGATTAATCATACGCAGATGACGATAAAGAATGATAAATTTGTATCGTAAAAAATTCCCGGAGGGAGAAAATGGAGAAAATCTTTGAATTTCTGGCACCTCATGCCAATTTGTTGTTTTTCCTGCTCGGTGTACTGATCACAGTGATCATCTGGCTGATTATTCCGGCGAAGAAGCCGCATCCGATCGGGGACTTGTTCGTGATTCACTATCCGAATGGGTTTAAAGAGCTGTATCTTAGACTTGAGGATGATATTGATACGTTTGAAAACGATCCAAAAGTTTGTTTCAATGTACTAATCGATGATAGGACGGATGAATGAGCGGTATTGGGTTTATTGAAGTGCATAGAGTTTTTGATAATAAAGAAATACTTATCAATGTCGCATATATTACTGATGTTCTAAGCGAGATACCCTTTGCTCATGATAATATAAATGCGACTCTTATTGAGACCCTGGATAATCAAGTTTGGAGAGTTATTGAAACTTATGATGAAATCAAGGAATTGATTAGTCAAAGCAATAGGATCTTCAAAATGGAGTAATCGCTAAATTTTCATTTCCTAAAATGGAGAGGCAAGGATGGCCTCTTTTTGTTTTTAAATTAGAAAGGAGTGAAAATGGGAAAACCGAAGTTGAAAAATATGTCATTAGAAGAACTGGAAGAGCAGTTTGAAGATTTTGATGAAGAAATCGTCCAGGATGTTGAATTATGGGACGAAAAATATGTTGATAGCAGTGATATGCTGCTGAAGGAAATAAATGATCTTTCGAATGGTGAAGAAAGATCAAGAGCGATTAAGGATTTGCAGATAATGGAGCAGATCACAAACGAACGGATCAAAGTTCGTAATGAAAATCGTAAAATGAAGCAAGAGCTGATCCTGAAAGAGGAAGAGCTCAAAAATCAGAAGAAAGCTAATCGATGGGGCATTTTAGCTCAAATCGGAGGAACGATTTTATCGTTCGTAGGCTATTCGATTCTGTTGCAGAGGCAGAATGAATTCGAAAGCGGAGACAGTTACTCGACAAATGGAAGTCGAGGATTGACTCAGAATATCTCTCACTTTGTTGGGAGAGGTAAATAGTTGTAATCAAGGCTATGACTTTGTTCATAGCCTTTTATTTTTTATTATGCGATATCACTATGAGGAACCGGAAGGTCTGGCAAAACGCTATGGGCAGATCTATCGCTGTGATCACCCGATATATACCTGGTGCACATTATTTATAGTCGGAGAACGAGGACTGGCCGTGATCCGACAGTACTTTGATTCTGAGAAAAAAGTGACTTATTGGAGAGAACTTGATCGAAATCTGACAGCAGATATTTATCTGAATGATGGGTTCGAAGAGTACTTTCAAAAACATGCAAAGCCTTGTAAGGACGGACTGTATCCTACAGTTACGGTCCGTCAGATCATGTGGGCACTGCGGATGAAGCCGCTGCCGAAAAAACGTTGGGAGACTGTCTTTGACAGAAAGGAGATCTAATGCCGAATGTAATCACGGAATGTGAAATCAAGCGTTCAACTATTGACCCGGCTGTTATGCTGATCAATGTCAAATATGATAATGATTCAAAATGGAATCTGCTGCGTACATATTTTCCGAATGAACTGAGTTTTCATCCAGATGAGTTTGTCGGCCTGACAGATACAGATGCATTGAATTTCTGTTGGGAGCGGGATCTTGAGTTTCTCAGGAGTTAAGAATGAAAGTATATGTATTACTGAATACTGATGATGAAATTGTAAACATTTTTGACAGTGTAGAAGCAGCGGATGAAACGATCAGTACCGATGCCTTTTTTGATGGATGGTACAAAGTAATTGATGTATATGGAGATATATATTACAAGAATGAGTGTTTGGGGCTCATGACCCTTAAGCCTTATGAACTTATAAATTTATCAGCAAAATCTGCAGATCAGAATCCAATGTCATGGGATGAACTTATGGTCTGGAAAGGAAATCCGGTATGGATCGAAACCCCGAATAAGAAATACTGGACAATCGTTCTTAATTCCGGAAAGCTGGCTGATGGTTCAAAAATGTTTATGGATCATGAAGAGTTTTATCATGAAAAAGACAGGGGAAAAACCTGGGAGGCTTATAAGCAGAGAAGGAGTATATGATGCACTTAAAACCAGAAGATACAATTATTGTGACCAGACATCCGGGTATTGTGGAATGGCTGGAAAAACATTACAGTATTACCGGAACTGTAAAGCAGTCCGTAACAATCGAAGACATTAAAGGTAAACATATCATCGGGGAAGTCCCTGCTTATGGTGCACAGTATGCTTTTTGTGTTTCTGCAATCATCTGGCCGCATCCATGGAAAGAATATGGTACCGGAACACTAACCTATGAAGATGTAGTTGCAATGGAACCGGAGCTGTTCACTTATGTGGTCGTTCCGGTCGTTGACACAGATCCTACAGACTACTACTAAAAATCGCAAAATTTTCACCTCCTATAATGGAAGGACATAGAGGTCCTTTTGTGTTTTTTATTAAAAAGGAGGAAAATGTTAGGTATAGTAGCATTGTTAGTGTTCGCCTATGTATGGGGCGATTTACGTGTTGCGCTGTTTATAGCGATTGGCTTCGCATTAGCGAAAGCCTTATTGAAGAAATAAATTAGTAAAAAGCCCGCATGGGCTTTTATTTTTTCAAAGACGGAAGGAAGGGAAACAAATGAAAAAGTTATGGAGTAAGATAAAAAATCTGGCGAAGAAGTTCTGGGAGAAGCTTCAGGATGCATGCATCTGGATCGTCAAAATGGTGAAGAAACTGATCGAATGGTGCATGAATAATCAGGAGGTCGTATATTGCGGTGTATTTGCAGCATCATGCGCGAATACGATTTATAAGAAATATCGCAAGACAAAGTCTGAAAAAGAGCTGGAATTTCATCGGAATAACCTTTATGACCGCAGTATGGGGCATTACTGGCAGCTGAGGCGCAGACTTACCTCAGACGAAATGCGTGAATTGGAACAGCGGAAGTATTATGGCGAGAGCATGGGAGATATTCTGGAAAGTATGAAGGTGCTCGCATAGGAGGATTTAATGAATATTGCTAGAGCAGGAAAGTTCGCTTTACAGTTTATAAGGCGAAACTCTCCGATCATTCTAAGCGTCGCTGCCGGAATCGGATTGGCAGCGCTTTATATTTTAACGATTAAAGAAACAGAAGAAGTTGTCCATGAAATCGAAGAAGCGCCGGAAGAGGAGGTCCATAGCTTCAAAATGGTGAAAAAAACTGTCAAAATCATGGCACCTTCTTTTGTTGTTTTACTGCTGACGATGTTCTGCATTGTACAGTCCTGCAGGATCTCGCAGCATCGAATACGGGACCTTACTCAGTATTCAGCCATGCTGGCAGCAACTTTGAATCAGTATCGGCAGAAAAACCGGGAGATCATCGGACCGGATGGTTCTGAAAATAATGACAAATTTATAATGTATGAAATCGCGTCTGAGAATATGCCGGATGAACTGCCTGATGATCCGGAAGATGGAATTCTGTGTGAATTAATTGGGTATCCGCATTATTTTAAAGTTCCAAAACTTGAAAATATATATGCCGGATTTTTAAATGCAAATGAATATATGGAAACCGGCTGGGGATCTGTAGAGTTATCCAAGTTATTCAGATGGATCAATGCAATCCACTATGATGAAAAAGGTCATCGCTGTGGTATGGATGTTAATTATCTGCATTACGGATGGGAAACACACGATCTGTCAGATTGCGAGAAAGTAAGCGGATTATATCCATATATTGGCCGTATAACAGAGGACAGCGGTTTAGTTGTATATCTGATCGACGTCCCGGCTCCAAAACCGCTGGACGTAAGTTGGGAATATGGGATCTAATTATTATTCTGTACGAAATTACCTGTACATTCCGAGAGATGTTCAGTGCGCTCTGGATATTCTGGAGATGTATAAAAAGAATGTTCTTGATAAGGAATTAACAAGTCATCCGTTAAGCTTTCAGCAGATGATGAATTTGTCCGAACAAAAAGTCGGTATTGACGAGTTAAAAGATTATCTGATCGACCGGGCCTATGAAGCGCCGATCCATATTCTGATCGCAAACTTTGTCTATAAGATGAATATGAATGCTGCTTTATCCGGTAATTCTCCTGAGTTGTACCGGCTGTATTGCAATATGCGCGATGCAGCTGAAGATGTAGAATTCCATTTTTTGTAAAAACGAAAGGAAACAAATCAAAATGGGAATTAATTTTATGAAGGATGCTGTGAAGGGCCTGTGTACCTTTGCCAAGGTAAATGCAGGTCCGATCTCGACAGTAGCGGTGATCCTTGGTATGGTCACCGCTTTTTCTTTAGCTGCCAAAGCAGGAAAGGAAGCGGCTGAAGATATTGAGGAAGCGAAGGAAGAGCTGGAGGTTGAGGAATTAACACTCGGCGAAAAAGTAAAGTTTACCTGGAAGCGGTTTTTACCGGCAGTGTTTGTGCTGCTGCTGACCATTACAAGCTTCGTATATACGACCCGGCAGATGGCAAAGCGATATGCTGCACTGTCGGCAGCTTATAGTTTGACTGAAAGTTATCTGAAAGATTACATGGATGCAACAAAAGAAGCTGCCGGTCAAAAGAAAGAGCAAACGATTCGTGATGCTGCAAATGTAAAACAGGCAAAAAAGTATCCGATCGAACGTGGTGTTATTGAAACCGGGTACGGTGATGATCTGTTTTTTGATGAAGTGATCACAACTAGATATTTCAGATCAACACTGGATCACGTACAAGCAGCAGAAAAAGAGCTTGCCAGTATTTATCAGGCTGAAGATTCGATTACCATGGATGATTACACATTCCGGATGGGACTTGGTACACGATCAAATAACGGAAATAATCTTGGTTGGAAAAAATCAGGAAAGCTTGATGAAACAAATAAGTTCTTCCTGTATTATACAGCAGCGATCAGTGACAGCGGAGAACCGTATATCATTATCAGTCAGGGCCCAAACCGTATGACTGATCTTATGCGGTAGACTCGCGAAAAAAACATGGCCTTTAAAGAGAGACAAACAGTCTCTCTTTAATTTTGTTAGTTATTGTTATGTGTAAAAAAGAAAGGAAACAAATTATGGCAGAAAGTGATGTTATCGTTGAAAACGGCGAAGTTGCGCCGTTCGATATAGAAACCCAGGAAACTGGGATTGTTCCCGTGAATAACGGGGAAATTCAAGAAGTGACCGCCGGTCAGGCGGCCGTTGTATTAGGAACCACCATGCTGGTGGGATATGGAATCGGCAAACTCGGTGAGTTTGTCTTTGATAAATGGGTTGGTCCAGCTTGTGGAAAGCTGGCTGACAAATGGAAAGAGCGTAAGGAGAGAAAAAACGCTAAGAAGCTGAAAGATCAGGTCGAAGTGACCGTGATTAAACCGGATGAATCCGAAAGTTCTGAAGAAGAACAGAAGGATAAATATGAAAAAGCGTCGGAGAAGATTCGCGCAAATGGATATAAGAAATAATTGCTTTTGAAGCAGTTGTTGTAAAGGGGAGGAATCTTTTACAGATTCTTCTCCTTTTTTATTTTAAATAGGAGGTTCAGTGAACGAAAATCAGCAAATCGAACCTGTAGCAAAAGGGCAGATGTCAACAAATCGAAAAGGTGTATTCAGAAAGATCTATGATGACATCATTGTGCCGAATGTAGAAGAATTAAAAAATAATTTTATTGATGATGTGATCGTTCCGCAGACAATGGACTGGATGTCGAGTCTGTTGTTTGGCATGCTGAACGAGATTTTTAAAACACCCGGAAGTTCATCCTCTTCTTATTTTTCGGGTCGATACAGAGATTACAACAAAGCTTACCGCAGCAGTTCCGGTTTGGGATCTTCTAGACGTACTGAACGGCGAAATGAATCTAGGCGGGATGATGTCCGGGATTGGGAACAGGTGTGTTTCGATACACGCTCTGACGCGGAGCGAGTGATCTCAAGTATGAAAGCCACGATCATGGATTATCAGGTTGTGACGATCGGTGATCTGTTCAGTTTCGCCGGAATCGAATCTAGCTGGACAGATAATAAATATGGCTGGGCAGATCTCAGCCGGGCCAGAGCAGTACGCGGTCGGGATGGAAAATTCTATTTGGATCTTCCGAATCCGATGGCGATCGATGATGACAATTAAATTCAAAATGGAGAAATAAAGGATATGAATGCAAAACTGGCAATGGAAAAAGCAGGGTTTGTCTTAAGACAGGCAAGCCCTGAGATTTTAATTGGTGTCGGTATTCTTTCCGGAATTGCTGCGATCTTTACAGCATGTTCCAAAATGAAGAAAGCCGAAGAAGTTACAGAAGAATTCCATGAAGAAATGGAAGTTATTGCAGAGGAAGAAGAAAAAGGTACAAAAGAATATGCAGCAGCATCTTTTAAAGCCGGAACGAGATTGTTCGGACGTTATCTGAAGACATTCTGGCTGCCGATCCTGCTGGAGATCTTATCAATTATCGCTATTTGGTACAGTCACGGGATCATGGTAAAAAGGAATGCGGACCTGGTATCCGCCGCAATTGTTCTGACGCAGCAGCTTGATAAATATCGGGATCGGGTCCGGGAAAAGGTCGGTGATGAAATCGAGAATGATCTTTTCTATGGTGTCACCAATAAAAAAGTTGGTGAGACGATCGTTAAAGATGAAAAAGGAAAAGATAAGAAAGTGAAAGTCGTCGAAAAGATTATTGAAAACGGAGCTGAAGGGCCATTTGACCGGGTGTTTGATAAAAATAATCATAGTTTTCAAGGTCAGCCCGGTGCGGATATGGGATTCCTCAGAGCTGTTCGGACAAGTGCTGAAGATATTATGCGAGGCCGTGCAACAAAAAGCAGCAATGGCTGGATCACGATTAATGAAGTACTTACTCAACTTGGGTTTGAACCGGTAGAGAACGGATTTAATTGGGGTTGGGTGTATAGTCGTTTTGATCCGAAGTATCAATCGACTTATGTTGATTTCGGTGTGAATGATTATTCCAACATGGTTGTTCGTAATTTTGAAAATGGTCTGGAACCGGTGATGCCTCTGCACTTCAACTGCAAACCATTTGAATTTAGTGAATTGAAGCTTGCGAAGATCTAAAATGAAAGAATTCATATCAATGACATTCGGAACTTTATCCGCACTGTGTCTTATCGGGGGCATAGCGGTCCTCAATGGAGGATCTGCGTGATCGATAAGCTTGATTATTTTTTGTGTACAGTAGATGGTCTGCTGGACACGAGTACAAAACGCCATCTCTTCGGCGGCCTGCTGATGAGCATGGCGTTTTTATTTGCAGGAATGGCGATAACAGTAATCACGGTGAAGGAGGATAACCACTGATGACCAAAACATTAATTGAAAAGATCCTGCTGTTTTTGGCAGGAAGCGGCACAGGCGGATTTGCTGCCTGGATGATTTTAAAAAAGAAATACGATAAAAAGCTCGATGAAGAGATCGCAGAAATGCGAAATGTTATCGAAAAAGGCTACAGCGAAGGTCGTAAAGATCTTCCTCCTTTTGAGCCGGATGTTGACGAATCTGATATTGAGATCGCAAAAAAAGTAAGCGAGAAGATCCTTCAAAATGCGAATGAAGCAAAGAATAAAGAAAACGTCCGCGAAATCCTGGAACGCAAGGGTTATGTAAACTATAACCATCCCGGTAATGAAGAGCCGGTCCGCAACGAAGTTCCGGAAGAATATGACCATATTCCTGAACCGGATGAGATCGAAGTTATCGCTCCGGAAGAGTATGGTGAATTACGTGATTATGATCAGGAAACGCTTTATTATCTGCGTGATAAGGTCCTTGTAGACAGCAAAGGACATGTAATTGAAAATGTAGGAGATTATGTCAGTTTTGATGCACTGGAACAGTTCGGCCTTTACGGTGAACCGGATTCAGTCTATGTGCGGAATCACCATAATCAGATGGATGTAGCGATCTATCTGCGTGAAAATGAAACACTGGCAACTTTCTCCGGTTAGGAGGGTAAATGCGAGATTATGAGCTTGAGAAAGGATATTTTGAATGGCTCTATGATCTCGTCTGCAATGATGGATATGTAAAGGAGCTCGATTATCAGGAGCTCCTTTTTCGTCTCCATCAAAAAGATTTTGTTTATATTCTGCCAAGAGATGAGAACCGTTTTCAGGACGGTGTAGCCATGCGGTATTACTACGGATATGAGGTAAATGCTCCAAGAGAGCAGATCACGGATGTTCTGGATAATCGTCCATGCAGTGTTCTCGAAATGTTGATCGCATTAGCGATCCGTATGGAGCAGGAGATCATGTCAGATACCGATTACGGAAACCGGACCTGGAAATGGTTCTGGAAAATGATGACCAATATGAATCTTGGCGGAATGACGAATGATAAATTCGACGGAAGATATGTGGACAGAGTTATAGAGCGTATGCTGGCTCGTAAGTACGAAGCCAACGGAAGAGGAGGCTTATTCACGATCGCCAACTGTAAAGAAGATCTGAGGAACGTTGAGATCTGGACGCAAATGAACTGGTATCTTAACTCCGCAAGCGAGGTGTAAATGGAAGCTTTGTATAAGAATAAATTTGAACGATTCCCGGCAGAGCAGTTGGAAAGCGATGCACTGGTGAAAGTCGGTGAGCGTCACGAAATGTATCTGAATGGCGGAACCTATCTGATTAAAAACGAAATGACCGGGCAATTATATCCGATCAGTAAAGAACTTTTTGAGTATTTATTTGAGAAAGAGGAAACAAATGAGTAATGAAGAAATGAACTACAAGCTTGCTGTTGACAATGCAAAAGATATCCAGCGTCTTAGTGATGCAATGATCCTGCAGTCTGAGATCAATAAAAGTCATCGACGTGCCGGAATGTTTACAAGTCTTGGTTGTATGATCATGGCGGGTGTTATGTATTTTATTGTCGAAGCCGTTGCTGATCTTCAGAAACGCGTAAAGACGATCGAGGGTGTTGAAAAGAAGATTGACAATACCGAGGACTAATGGACTTTCTAGAAATCTCCGAAGAAGAGACCAAAAAAGGTACGGAGATCGTTGCAGGGTTCATTGTCAATAATAGAACGACCGATTTGATGACCCGGGCCAAAGATTTTTATGCGGTCTGGGTCGAAGAACTTGGATTGTGGTCCACAGATGAACAGGATCTGATTGAGCTTGTAGATAAAGAGCTCGATCATTATTACAGTGAGCATCGTGGAAAATGGGAACGGAAGCCAAAGATCAGGCATCTGATCCGTGGTAAAAACAAAGCGATCGATGAGTTTCATCATTATTGCAAAGAGCAGCTTCGTGAAAACTGGCATCAGCTCGACGAGAAATTGATATTCTCCAATCAGAAGACAAAAAAGAAGGATTATGCAAGCAAAAAGCTTGACTATCCGCTGGAAGAAGGTCCGCATGAAGCATGGGACCGGCTTATGTCTGTTTTATATTCTGATGAGGAGCGTCATAAAATTGAATGGGCGATCGGAGCCATCGTCAGCGGTGACTCCAAAAACATTCAGAAGTTTCTCGTGTTTTACGGTCCACCGGCTTCCGGTAAGTCCACAGTTATCCATATTATCGAAAAATTATTCAAAGGGTATTGCAGTGTTTTTGATGCCAAAGCGCTTGGATCGACAAATGAGTCATTTGCCATGGCTCCATTTAAATCCAATCCGCTCGTTGCATATCAGCATGACGGTGATCTTTCGCATATCGAAGACAACACCAGATTGAATTCGATCGTTTCTCATGAAACGGTATTGATCAATGAAAAGAATAAACCGCAATATCCGATGCGCATCAACAGTTTTCTTTTCATGGGCACCAACAAGCCGGTACGGATCACAGACGGTAAATCAGGTCTGCTAAGACGGCTGATCGATGTCTCTCCGTCCGGCAAGAAGGTCCCGAAAAGAGAATATGATGCATTAATGAAGATGATCGACTTTGAACTTGGTGCGATCGCGTGGCATTGCCGGCAAGTTTATTTGGACGATCCGCAATGTTATGATGAGTATACACCTTTGAATATGCTCGGTGCATCCAATGACTTTTATAATTTTGTCCTTGAAAAGTACTTCGAATACAAACAGAATGACCATGTCACATTGCAGGTCGCCTATGAGGACTATAAAAGTTATTGTGAAAGAGCGAATGCTTTCACAATGCCGATGCGGGCATTCAAAGAAGAATTAAGAAACTATTTTGTTGATTTTAAAGACCGGGCAACGCTTGAAGACGGTACCCGGGTCCGAAGTTATTTCTCAGGATTCCGGGCAGATAAATTTGAGGAGAAATGGAAAAAGAAAGATGAGCCGAAAGAGGACCAGAAAAGGTCCTGGCTTGAATTCAAATTCCAGCCGTCACTGCTTGATATTTTGCTTGCTACTTGTGCAGCACAGTATGCCAACAGTGAAGGAACGCCTCTGAAAGCATGGGATAACTGCTTTACAAAACTGTCCGGGCTGGATACAAGCAAACTGCATTATGTGCGGGTTCCGCTGAACCACATTGTAATTGACTTTGATATTCCAGATGAAAACGGAAATAAGTGTTTTGAAAAGAATCTGGCTGAAGCTTCAAAATGGCCTCCAACTTATGCTGAACTAAGCAAATCCGGAGCCGGGATCCATCTACATTATCTCTATCAGGGAGATCCGACAGAGCTTAAACCGATCTATAAGGAGCATGTCGAAGTCAAGGTGTTTAATGGTGCAAGCAGCCTGCGCAGACTGTTGACAAAGTGTAATGATATTCCAGTCGCCACGATCAGCTCCGGTCTTCCATTGAAGGAGAAAAAGAAAGTGGTGAGTTTTGATTCGTTCACCAACGACAAAGCACTGGTCACTGCGATCAAGCGCAACCTGAATAAGGAAAATGTCGCCGGGACGAAACCAAGTGTGGAATTGATCTATAAGGATCTTGAAAAAGCTTATGCCAGCGGGATGCATTATGATGTGTCAAAATGGAAGCAGCCGATCTATGATTTTGCTTCCAACAGCACGCACCATGCCGGTTATTGTATCAAACTATTTAATAAAATGAAGTTTTGCTCCGAGGATGTGGCAGAAGCCGAAATAAATAATGAGCTTCCCATTGTATTTTTCGATGTGGAAGTATTCAGTAATCTGCTTCTGATCTGCTGGAAATATCCAGGCAAACAAAGTAAAGTCGTGAGGATGATCAATCCGAGTCCTGACGAAGTTCTTCATTTAATGACTAACTATCGTCTAATCGGGTTCAACTGCCGACGGTACGATAACCATATTTTGTATGCACGGAGCCTTGGAGCAAGTCTTGCCGAGATCTATGAAGTCAGCAAGGGCATTATTGCGAAGGATAAGAATGCCTTCTTTAAAGAAGCCTATAACGTATCTTATACAGATATTTATGACTTCAGCAGTAAGAAACAAAGTTTAAAGAAATTCGAGATCGATCTGGGGATCCATCATAAGGAACTTCCGATCCCATGGGATCAGCCGGTTCCTGAGGATCGCTGGGTCGAAGTTGCTGAATATTGTGACAATGATGTGATCGCGACTGAAGCGGTTTGGGAAGATCGTAAGGACGACTTTACCGCAAGGGAGATTCTGGCGGATATTGCCGGAATGAGTGTTAACGATACGACAAATACCCTGACTACCAGGATCATTTTCGGTCAGGACCGCAGTCCGCAGAGTCAGTTTAATTATCGGGATCTGAGCAAACCGGTCGGACCGGAAAGATATTCAGAATACCGGTCGATGTTTGGAGATGACTATGAATTCAGAATATTCGATCAAAATGGTCTGCCAACCTACCAGCGATATGATGGTGGAGAAATACCTGAAGGATACTCTATTCTCCCATTTTTCCCAGGATACGTCTTCGATTCCGGGAAGTCGGTTTACCTGGGTGAAGAGATCGGTGAAGGCGGACGAGTCTACTCTGAACCCGGAATGTATGGGAATGTGTGGGATGCAGATGTCACCTCCATGCACCCACACAGTATCTGGGCAGAGCGTCTTTTCGGACCAAAGTACTCTCGGAAATTCTACGATCTTGTAGATATCCGTGTCGCAGTAAAGAAAGCGATCAAAACCGGAAACTTTGAAGATGCTTCAAAGATGATGGATGGAAAGCTGGCAAAATGGCTTACAGATGCGGATCAGGCAGGCGGATTGGCAAATGCTCTGAAGATCGCTATCAACTCTGTATATGGTCTGACAAGCGCCAGGTTTGAAAATCCGTTCCGTGACATTCGGAATCGGGATAATATCGTTGCCAAACGCGGTGCGCTGTTCATGACACTCCTGAAGCATGAAGTTCAGAAGCAGGGGTATCAGGTGGCCCACATCAAAACGGACTCGATCAAGATCCCGAACTGGGATGAAAAGATATTTGAGTTCGTACGGAAGTTTGGGCATGAGTACGGATACAACTTTGAAACAGAAGCTGACTTTGACCGTTTCTGTCTGGTGAATGACGCAGTGTATATTGCTCATGATAAAAACTGGGAAGAAGCTGCTAAAAAGAATCCGGAAATTGCCTGGATGAAAGGATGGACCGCAACAGGAACACAATTTCAGATCCCTTATGTGTTTAAAACATTGTTTGCAAAAACGGATATTCAATTCGAAGACATGTGCGAAACGAAGTCGGTAACATCTGCGCTCTATCTGGATATGGATGAAAATCTGCCGGAAGGAGAGCATAACTATCAGTTTGTCGGAAGAGTCGGCTTGTTCTGTCCGGTCAAGCCCGGATCAAACGGCGGACGGCTTGTTCGGGAAGCTATCGATAAAGACGGGAACGTCAAATATGACTCGGCAACCGGTGCGAAAGATTACCGCTGGATGGAATCGGAAGATATTCGTAATGCAAATCTATATAACATTATCGACAGAAGCTATTATGACAGGCTCGTCGAAGAAGCAATCAATGATATTTCACAGTACGGTGACTTTGAATGGTTCCGTGCTGTGAATTGATATTTAAAGGTCGTTTATGAAAGAAAAAATAGAAAAGTTCTTTGCAAAATTAGTCGGATATATAGCCTGTGTATGGCTGATCATCTGGATTATTCCGTTGATCATCTGCGGGTTCATGATTGATATTTTGCTGGCTTTCTTTGGATTGGAAAGCGAATATATGTGTGTGAAAAACTTCGGCCTGTGGTTAAGGAAGGTCGGAGAAGGTTTAAAACTTTCAAAAAATAATAACAATCAGGAGATCAAAGAAGAAAATGAGTGAAATGAGATTTGTACGTAATGGTCGTGGTAAAGAACAGTTGGTAATTGAAGATGCAGTCCTTCGTTTTAACAACTTTGAAGGAAGACAAACAGATTTTAATGCTCTCGGTAACCGAAATATTGATGTAATTCTTCCGGATAATAAAATGGCGGTTGAGATGGGCGAAAATGGGTGGAATGTAAAGATCCGCAAGCCGCGTGATCCGGAAGATGATCCGTATTATACATTGAATATTAAAATCAATTTGGACAGTCGTTGGCCACCGCGGATTTTCCAGCATAATAAACGAGAAACTATCGAACTCACATCACTTGATTATTGGAAAAAAGTACTTCACGACGAATGCAAAACAGAAGAAGAGTTTACTCGTCGTTATCCAACATTCGGTGATCTTGAGAAAGCTGCTCATGAAGAAATGCTTAATGCTATATCAAGTTTGGATAATTTGTCTCTTGAAAACATTTGCATGGTTGTAAATGGATCAGCATGGGATTCTCAATTTGGTCATGGTATTAAAGCTTATTTGGATGAATTTCATTTTCGTCCAGCACCTTCATTGTTTGGTAAATACTATGACAATGAAGAACCTGAACTGGAGACTGAAGATATTCCGTTTTAATTAGACAACAGCAGTGAGGAGCAGGATTGATATTCTGTTCCTCACTTTTTGAGGTTAAGATGATCATTTTATCGGTATTGCTGCTTTTAAGCGTTATGGATCTGATCCTTTGGAAACTTTTCGGAAAGATCCTGATCGGTATCCTTGCCGGCCTGTTTATGGCAAATATCGTTACTGTTATCACACTGCTTATTGTTTGTCTGCTGGCATGAGAACAATAGAAGCTGTCAGACTCGAAGCTGAATTATATGTATTATGGAAGGAATTAGAAAAAATGGCTAAGAAACTTGAAGGTATTGCACTCGCAAATGATATTATGCTGAAGGAACTCGCTGTATTCATGGCTGCGAAGAAGTTTTATGGAAAAGAAGTATCTGCCGAAGAGCAGAAAAAGAAAGCTGCATTTGATATTTCCAAGCGCGGAAAGCTTTATAAAATGCTGGCCGCTGAAGGGATCGTCACAAAGTATGATCTTGCACTGAATGTTGCTCCGGCAAATCTCAACACCGCCACATTCGGCGATTATGCCAAGATCGTTCAGCAGTATCGTGCTCAGGTAATCAAAAAGTCTTTTCAGCATCGTAAGGACGAATGTAAATGATTGATATTCAAAGCGTACATATCTATGGATGGCAGGAAGCGATCCACGGTATGCGGAATAGCTGGAACTCATGGGAAAAATCTGACAGTGTCTTTGATGATGAAGGAAATGTTACGCTCGGATTTAATGACTACGGACTGATGTATAAATTGACAACTGCTCATCCATCTCATGCGAAATTTCGCAGAATGATCACGGTGTACTGCAACATAACGGCTCCACTTTATTGGTGGAAAGAGTTTGATACATATAAAGTAGGAACAGTCAGTAATTCCATGAGCACTATGCATACGATCATGAAAAAAGAATTCGAGCCGGATGACTTCAGTCACGAACATCTTCTGAAAATAAATAATAATGCCCTGGCTGCCATCAGAGTCAGCGGAGAAAAATGCTATTACTCTCCGGATGGTTTCCTGAAGATGACCTGTGAAATGCTGAACACTTTTCGGAGTTTATATTTGACAGAAAAAGATCCCGAACTGAAAAAGGAATACTGGTGGCAGATCATTCAGCTGCTGCCGTCTTCTTTCAACCAGACCCGGACGGTGTTGCTGAATTATGAAGTTTTGAGCAACATTTATGAAAACCGCAAAGATCATCGTCTGGACGAATGGAAAAAGTTCTGTAACTGGATCTGGAATCTGCCTTATCCCCTATTGATCACCGGAGAACAACAGGTAGGCTGTCGTGCAGGATAAGAAGCCTTATCTTGATATTACTCACGGATGTCTTTATTGCAAATACTTCAAAATGCCCAGAAAAAACGGAAAAGCTTTTACCGGATACTGCATCGCGAATGAGATCCATGTCCGATACTATGATATTTGCAGTAAATACGTGGATAACACTACGAAAGGAAACAAAGATGACTCAGTTTTACAAGGTAAGCAGGAAACAGTTTGAAAAAGACTGTGAATTGATATTTCATTACCCGTTTCATCCTGACTATGAAGCTATAAAGCATCCGATCCGTTCAACACGTTTCAGCGCCGGCTATGATATTTTCGCTCCATATAACTTTGTTATGCATCCGGGAGATACAATGACTGTTCCTACCGGATTCAAGATCGAAATGAATCCCCACCAGTTTCTGATGATCGTTCCGCGATCCGGATTGGGATTCAAATATCAGCTTTGTTTATGCAATACGGTTGGGATCATTGATGCCGATTACTATGATAATCCTTCGAATGAAGGGCACATCATGGTGAAAGTTGTGAATCGGGGAGATTCAACAATTCAGATCGAAGCCGGGCAGGCCTTTTGCCAGGGAATCATTATGTCTTATGATACATGTGACGATGATAATGTCTTGTTTGCACGAAAAGGCGGACTCGGCTCGACGGACAATAAAGAGGTATCTGTATGATTTTATATTCTACCGGATGCCCGCTTTGTAAAACACTTGAAATGAAGTTAAACCAGGCGGGCGTTTCTTATACAAAAATCGATGATGTAGATGAAATGGAAAAGCTTGGTTTTCAATCGGTACCGGTACTCTACGCCAAAGGCAAGTATATGAACTTCCATGATGCAACACAGTTCATCAATGCCATGATGAAAGGCCTGGTTTTACCGGAGGAGGAGAACCTGAATGAAGATCAACATCAAGCTGGATGAAGATTTTTCCTATGAATTAAGTAAATTAAAACGAACATACGGTGAAGATCTGGCTGCGCTGAACGGACTTTCGGACAGCCAGCTGGATTACACCGATTTTATTGATGATTCGA
>Ga0256407_10000534_pt1 | contig 90386 bp, 76 predicted proteins | sample RumenRJG_04DNA_FD_193489 | JGI IMG/M metagenome (GOLD analysis project Ga0256407, IMG submission 193489) | Bovine rumen microbial communities from Lethbridge, Alberta, Canada - RJG_04 | ecosystem: Host-associated > Mammals > Digestive system > Stomach > Rumen | place: Canada: Alberta... | reverse complement strand
TTCTTGACTTCATCGATGGCGACGGCTTCGTCGATGGTGCCGCGGGTACAGGCTTCTTCGCACTTGCGGTTACAGACACGACCGCAGACTGCCGGGAACGGGTTCTCTCTCTTGATGAGTTCGAGTGCCTCGTCATAGCGGCCTTCCTTGGCCATCTGCAGGTAACCCTGGATAGCGATGTGAGCCGGGCAGGCGGACTTACAGGGAGCAGTACCGGTCTCGTAAGTTTCCTCACGGTTGGTGTCTCTGTAGTCGGCGTTCCAGCGGTTCTTGAGCCAGATGTGCTCTGCGGGATTCTCACGGAAGTCGTAGGTCTGCTCGGAACCGTCTTTGCATTTCAGTTTCTGACCAAGACGCACAGCACCGGCGGGGCAGTACTGGACGCAGCGGCCGCAGGCGACGCAGTTGTTCGGGTCGACCTTTGCACGGTAAGCGGAAGCTTCCATGTTCGGAGTGTTGAACAGCATCGCGGTACGCATGGCGTTACAGATCTTGACGTCGCAGTTGCAGATCGCGAAGATCTTGTCCTTACCGTCGACATTGGTGACCTGGTGAACGAAGCCGTTCTTCTCGGCCTGTTCAAGGATGCGGTAAACTTCTTCTTTGGTGATGTGGTGCGAACCGGAGGTCTTGGACTCGCAGCAGTAGTCTGCGAAGTCGCCCATGGCGATGCACCAGTGGTTCGGGTCGTCGGTGCAGCCGACGCCGCGCTCTGCGCGCTCAAGACGGCAGGTGCAGGGGCCGACGCCGTACTGGCCGTCGTACTTCTCGATCCAGTAAGAGATGTGTTCGATGTCGACAGACTTGTTCTCAGACTCGATGGCTTTCTCGACGGGGATGACGTGCATGCCCGAGCCGGCGCCGCCTTCGGGGATCATCTGAGTCAGACCCATGGGGCCGAAGCCTGCGAACGGGAGGTAGGTGGACAGTTCGAACATCTCAGCGAATTCCGGATGATCTTCATACCATTCGGGATGCTCGTTCAGGATCTCAGCACTGCCGGGAACGAAGTTCTTGACGGAGTACTTCTTGACCTTCTGGGGGTTCTCCCAGTCCCACTCGACGACGCCGTAGTAGCCCATCTCTTCGAGTTTGTAGTTGAGGTAGTCCTTGTCAAAACCGGTGAGTTCCTGGATCTCTTCAAAGGTCTTCGGTTTGCGGAGACCCATGGCCAGCATTATCTTTGCGGCGTCTTCATCGACGACGGGTTCCAGGCCGTAGTAGTCCGGAGAACGGCCGTCGATCTTCTGGAGCAGACGGTCGGTCGGGATGTGGGCCGCCTTCATCAGGTTGGGTCTCGGGTTGTCGGTACCATAGTTACCGAACTGGTGTTTGCTGTGATCGCCGATTCTGCCACCGAGGGCTTCCTGCGGCGTATAGAAATATTTCTTAGTCTTCAGGTTTGCCATATTCGTTCTCCCTTCCCTTACAGTTTCACGCCATCGACATAGGCATCGAGGATCTTGGTGACCGGCTTACGGTCTACCAGCATGAACGTGGCGGGGCTGCCGACCTTCAGGAACTCGATCTTGTCATAGCCGAAACCGGTCATCTCACGGACAGACTTCTCGATCTTCTTGCCGGCCTTTTCGTCGGCGATGATCTTCTCGAGCTGTTTCTCGAACTTGGCCATATCCATCGGAGCGTCGATACCGGGAACCAGATAAGCCTTCCAGCCCTGCGCCAGGGTGTAGTCGCCTTCCTTGTAGTCGACGATCTGGTCCATGGAAGCTTCCTGATCCATGATGGTGTTCTCACCGTGGGCGATGTACGTGACAACGCCATCTTCACAGACGACATCTCCCCAATACGGGAACCAGCCACTGCCGTCAACGATCAGAACGTTTTTGAGCATAAGTTTCATAATATACCTCCCTAACCGGACGGGAACTTCTCATCTGGTCTGACCAGAACAGTCCCCGCCTATTACTCTAACATAAAACATTATATAACAAGATGCCCGAGTTACCTTGGTCTAACCATATGATAAGCAGGAATTTCGTCAGAATGTACAAACCGGAGGAAGTGTGCCACAGCACATTGCACAAATAAAAGAGTCCCGCCTGTTCGGTTTGACAGAACCGCTCAGACGGGATTTTGCATTTTTGCAATTTTTACAGTTTGATGGGCGATTCACCCCAGTGCTTTGACCAGTGCCAGGAGCACTTCGGAGAGCGCCTTTTCGGCAAGGTCGTTCAGTTCCCGGTAAGAACCGGTGGCGCTGTCGTCGGCGTCATCGGAGATCTTCCGGATGGACAGGAACGGGGTCTCGAGCCGGTCGCAGACGGAGGCGATGGCTGCGGTCTCCATATCGAAGGCTTCGATGTCGAAGGTCTCTTTATACTCCTGCTTCTTGACGGGGTCCGCCAGGAAGAAGTCCCCGGTACCGAGGCGGGCGGTCAGGACGCCGTCGATGGTCTTCGCGGCTTCCAGCAGTTTGTCAGATGCGGTATGGTAGCGGACGTTGCCCGGTTTCTCGCCGAGGGGGTAGCCGAAGGCGGAGAGGTCGAAGTCACACTCGATGTAGGAAGTGCCGGCCACTACATCGCCCTTGCGGAGGTGCTGGATGGCGCCGGACAGACCGGCGTTCAGGACACAGTCCACCTGGTGGTCCAGGATGAGGACGGTAGCCGCAAAGGCCGCGTTCACTTTGCCGATGCCGCATTCCACCGCGATGATCTCCGCGTTATCCGTCTCATAGCGGATGGTGTTCATGGGGCGTTTCGACAGCCAGGAGCCGCCGTTTTCGAGGGCGATCTCGGTAAAGGGCTGGAACTCCATTTCATCTGCGAAGATGAAGCCGATCTTCTGTTTCATAGGTTTTCCTCCCGGTCTTTTCAAATGGATTTCCTCTATTATATACTTTTTTTCAAAACGTGGCTATGTTATACTGAAAAGCGTATTACGAACACCATTTTCACACACACGAACAGGAGCATCATCATGGAAAAGAAGAACGTTGTCATCCATATTGCCGGCAGCGAATACACCATCCTCACCGAGGAAGACCCGGCATACGTCGAAGCCCTTGCCGAGACGCTGGACAAGGACATCACCGAGATCGTCGGCGCGAACCGCCGTCTGTCCATGACACAGGCTGCCATCCTCGCCGCGCTCGACTATGCGGACAAAGCCGCCAAAGAGTCAGAAGCCGCCGACAACCTGCGCGGTCAGATCAAAGAGTACCTGGAGGACTCCGCCCGTTACAAGATGGAAGCGGAAGTGGCCCGCCGGGACGTCGAACGTCTGCAGAAAGAGCTGAAGAACGCGAAATCCAAACCCTTTTGAAGGAGATTCCTGTAAAGGAGCCAAACGAATATGAACAGAGGGCCTGAAGTCCTGGCTCCCGCGGGGAGCATGGACGCTCTGCGGGCTGCTGTGGAATGTGGTGCCGACGCCGTCTATCTGGGCGCCGGCCACTTCAATGCCCGAAGGAACGCCAAAAACTTCTCGGAGGAGGAGCTGGCGCAAGCAATCAAATACTGCCATGTACGGGGCGTCAAAGTGCACCTGACCCTGAACACGCTGGTCTCCGACGAGGAACTCCCTCTGGCGATGGACCTCATCAAAGACGCATGCGAACTTGGAGTCGACGCACTCATCGTCCAGGACCCGGGCGTTGCCGCCCTCGTCCGTGCCGCTGCCCCCGGCATGGAACTCCATGCCTCCACCCAGATGGCGGTCATGACTCCGGAAGGGTTCCGGGCACTCGCGGGCCTTGGGTTCACCCGCGCGGTCCTGCCCCGGGAACTGTCCTATGAGGAAGTCCTCGCCATCCGGGAAGCGACACGGGACACCGGCCTCGAACTCGAGATGTTCATCCACGGCGCGCTGTGCATGTGCGTCTCCGGCCAGTGTTACCTCAGCGCCTCCATGGGAGGCCGCAGCGGCAACCGTGGCCTCTGCGCCCAGCCCTGCCGCCTGCGCTTCGCCGCCGACGGCGGACGCCGCTCCGACCATGCCCTGTCCCTGCGGGACCTCTCGGCGGTCGAAGCCATCCCGGACCTTTACGAGGCCGGGGTCCTGTCCTTCAAGATCGAAGGGCGGATGAAACGACCGGAGTACGTGGCCGCCGCGGTCACGGCCTGCCGAAACGCGGTGGACGGCATCCGGGACGAGAAACTCCTCGGAAACCTCGACGCGGTCTTCTCCCGCTCCGGACACACAGACGGATACCTGAAGGGGCACCTCGGCCACGACATGTTCGGCACCCGCCGGAAAGACGATGTCGTCGCCGCCACGCCCATCCTGAAAGACCTCGAACAGCTTTACGCGAAAGAGACCCGGTCGACCCCGGTCTCCTTCGACTTCACCGCCCGCCTCGGCGAGCCCCTGCGGCTGACGGCCACGTGGGAAGACCCCGCGGACGGAACGGTACAGACAGTCACCGTCGACACCGCCGGCGAGTATGACGTCCAGGCCGCGCAGAACGTGGCGACGGGCGCCGAAAAGGTGCTCGCCCAGTTGCAGAAGACCGGCGGCACCGGCTTCTCAGCGTCTGAACACGACATCACCATCCACCTGGATGAGAACATCAACATTCCGGTCTCGATCATCAACAAACTCCGGCGGCACGCGCTGGAGGAACTGACCGCAGCCATCGCCGAAGCCGGACAGAAGTCCTTCGACCGGGGCGCGGCAGAAGCGGTGCTGGACCGTGCATCGGTCTCGGAAGAAGCAGAACAGGAAGCACTCCTCCCGGAGGTCCGGCGCTTCGTCCGTCTGCGGACGGATCGGCAACTTCCGAACATGCCTTTCCTGCAGGAACATTGGAAAATCGCATGGATCCTTCCATTGAACACCCCGCTGTCCACACTCAAAGATTTGATTTCTGAAAAAATCAATTTCGGTGTGGAAATACCTCGCGGGCTTTATGAAAATACCGACAAAGTTCGAACTCAGTTGAAAACCGTTCCGAAATACGGCGCCGCCTTTGCCCTGGCCGCCACGCTGGACAGCGTGGAGCTCGCAAAGAACGCCGGCCTTCCGGTGGTCGGAAGCTTCACGACGAACGTCTTCAACCATGTGGCACGTTCTGAGTACGCCGCCCTCGGCGTACATCGCCTGACCCTGTCGCAGGAGATGACCTTCCGGCAGATGGACGTGCTGCGAAGGAGCGGTACATCGCCACAGGGAGACGGGCTGCTCGTGTACGGGCGCTCGCCCCTCATGCTGACCCGCAATGCCCCCGATGGGATTCACCCGAAGGACTTCGCGGACCCCGCGACGCTCCCGGAACTGACGGACCGGAAAGGCATCCGCTTCCCCGTCGCGAAGAACGGCGACGCGTACGAACTGCTGAACTCCAGACCCCTGTACCTGGCCGACAGCAAAGACCTGCCCCGGGACCTCTTCCACCTCTTCTGGTTCACGACCGAGACGGCGGAGGAAGTTGCGGACATCCTGCAGGCCTATGAGACCGGCGCGCCGGTAGAAACCGAATTCACGAGAGGACTCTACCTGAAAGGAGTTTTATAAATGAGTGAGACCATTCGCATCAAATACTTTACGGACCAGATCGAGAAGCTGCGGTACATCGACGGGAAATCCGACTGGATCGACCTGCGTGCCGCGGAGGACATCACGCTGAAACAGGGCGAGTTCAAGCTCGTGCCCCTCGGCGTCGCCATGCAGCTGCCCGCCGGCTACGAGGCCCACGTCGTCCCCCGCTCCTCGACCTTCAAGAACTTCGGGGTCCTGCAGGTCAACTCCATGGGAGTCATCGACGCCTCCTACTGCGGCGACAACGACCAGTGGTTCATGCCCGTTCTGGCGATGCGCGACACGGAGATCCATGTCAATGACCGGATCTGTCAGTTCCGCATCATGAAGAACCAGCCGCAGATCGATTTCGAGCTCGTCGAACACCTCGACGGAGAGGACCGCGGCGGCTTCGGCTCCACCGGAAAACAGTAAATTCTCCTGAACAGTTGTAAGCAAACACTTTTCTGTGCTAAAATAATAAAGTCATACGCAAAGTTTTGAGAAACTTTATTGGAGGTAATTGTATGAGTGAGAAAGTCTCGGTGAAAGTCAGCATCGGCTCGACATCGACCCAGCCGGCGCCCGAACCGTCACCCGTCAAGGAACCCGCTCCGAAGAAAAAATTCAAGCTGAACGGGATCCAGATCGGAGCCATCTGCTTCGTGGTGCTCTTTGCCATCATCTGCGCAGTCATGTCTCCCGTCACCGCCGCTTCCGGCACCCTGTGGGCCCTGTTCCCGCCGGTCGTCGCCATCGGCCTCGCCCTCATCACCAAAGAAGTCTATTCGTCCCTGCTGATCGGTACCCTCGTCGGTGCGCTGCTGGCCGCGAAGTTCAGCCCCGCCGCCACCATGGACTACCTGATCAACGACGCGATGATCTCCGCGGTCTCCGGCACGGCAGGCATCTTCCTGTTCCTGGTCTTCCTCGGCATCATCGTCTCCCTGCTCAACAAGTCGGGCGGTTCCGCCGCATTCGGCCGCTGGGCACAGGAACACATCAAGACGAGAGTCGGTGCCATGCTCGCCACCTTCGCGCTCGGCGTACTCATCTTCATCGATGACTACTTCAACTGCCTGACCGTCGGTGCCGTCATGCGTCCCGTCACAGACTCTCATAAAGTCTCCCGTGCGAAACTTGCCTACCTCATCGACGCCACCGCGGCGCCCATCTGCATGATCGCACCCATCTCCTCCTGGGCGGCTGCCGTTTCCGGTTCCGTCGACCCGGAGACCGCCGGCATGTCGGGCATCAAGCTCTTCTGCATGGCCATCCCCTACAACTTCTACTCTCTCCTGTCTCTCGTCTTCATCATCGCCATCTGCCTTATGAAGTTCGACTACGGTCCGATGAGACGCCATGAGTGGAACGCCCTCAACAAGGGCGACCTCTTCACCGAAGGCGAGCGTGCCGAAAGTGTCGAAGTCAAATTCAACGAGAAGAGCCGGATCTCCGACCTGGTCCTCCCGGTCGTCGTCCTCATCTTCTGCTGCGCATTCGCCATGATCTATGTCGGCGGCTTCTTCGACGGCGTCGACTTCATCACCGCATTCTCTGACACCGACGCGACCGTCGCCCTTCCCTGGGGCGCCATCATCGCTCTGGTGTTCACGATCATCTATCTCATCTGCAGAAAACTCATCACCTTTAAGGATGCCATGAAGAGCGTTCCCGAAGGCTTCATCGCCATGATCGCTCCGATCATCATCCTGACCCTGGCCACTTCCCTGAAAAACCTGACCACCGGTGAGGAGATCCTCAACGCTTCCGACTTCGTCGAAGGCGCCATGAGAGGCGTTGCCGGCGGCCTGCAGTCCCTGCTGCCCGCCATCATCTTCGTCGTCGCCGTCTTCATCGCGTTCGCGACCGGTACGTCCTGGGGTACGTTCGGTATCCTCATCCCCATCGTCACCACGGTCTTCCACGACCCGACGAACCCGCTGTTCATCATGGGCATCTCCGCCTGTCTGGCCGGCGCCGTCTGCGGTGACCACTGCTCCCCCATCTCCGACACGACCATCATGTCCTCGGCCGGTGCGGAGTCCGACCACCTGAACCACGTCAACACCCAGCTGCCCTACGCGCTGACCGTTGCCGGCATCTCGTTCGTCTCCTTCATTATTGCGGGTTACATCCAGAATGTCTGGTTCAGCCTTCCGATCGCCATCCTTCTGACCATCGCCACCCTCTTCGTCCTGAAGGGCACCATCGGCAAGAAAGAGTTCGATCCTGACAAAGCCTCCAAGGGCCTCCTGTCCCAGGAAGCACTCGACAAGATGAACGAGTAAATCGCCCATCCTGTCCCACAGACAAAACGAAAGGGGCCATGTCACTAAGCTAAATTAGTGACATGGCTCCTTTTTGAGGTGTTCAGTTGGTCAGATGACGATGCCACCGTTGACGCCGAGGACCTGGCCGGTCATGAACGTGGACCGGGGGCCGGCGAGGAAGACCGCGACGTTCGCGATGTCCCGGGGCGTTCCGAGGCGCATGAGGGGCGTTTCGTCGATGAGTTCCTGCACGGTCTCTTCGGAGTGCATGGCGTTCATCTTCGTGTCGATGACACCGGGGGCGATGCAGTTGACACGGATGCCGGAGGGCCCGACCTCTTTCGCCAGCGCCTTGGTCATGCCGATGATGGCCGCCTTGGAAGCCGAGTAGACGACTTCACAGGAACCTCCGACCTGTCCCCACATGGAGGAGATGTTGATGATGCTGCCCGCCTTGTTGCGGATCATGTAAGGCAGGAAGGCGCGGGTCGTGAGGAACGTGCTCTTGACGTTCGTGTCCATGACACGGTCGTACTCCTCGAGGGAGACGTCATGAAAGAGCATCTGGGAGGCGACCCCCGCGTTGTTCACGAGGACGTCCGGTTCGCCGATGCGCTCGATGACTTCCCGTTCCAGGAGCATGACGTGCTGTTCCGAGGTGAGGTCCGCGGAAAAGGCCGAGGCCATGCCACCGCCGCGGGTGATCTCATAGGCCAGCGCTTCCGCCGCCTCTTTGTTTTCATGGAAGCAGAGGGCCACCTTGTAACCCTTCTGCGCGTAGGCCCTGGCAATGGCCTGGCCGATGTCGCCGGACGCGCCGGTGATGACTGCGTTCATAGAGGCCTCCTTTCGAGGTTTTGAAAAAGCACTCCGCCGGGAATGCGGGCGGAGTGCGGATGATGCATGTTCTGTTACGCGGTCTTCTTCGTGGTGGCGCCGTTTGCCTTCTTGGTGACCGGAGCCTGCTCGACGAAGTTGTACTCGTTCAGGACGTCAAAGACCGTGGGATTGGTCTCGAGGATGCTGACCGGGATCTTGCTGCCGACCTTGCCCTTGTCGTTGATACGGGCGAGGAAAGTGAGCTGACCGTCTTCGTTGAAGTAGTAGCGGTTCTTGACCTGGACCAGCGGATTATAATAGTCTTCGTAGGTGTACTCCACGCCGGAGATGGTGGAAGTGCCGGTGCCGACATAGGAAGCGTTCGGGAACTTCTCAAGGCTTGCGTTGTTGAAGAGTTCGTCGACCTTCAGCTTCTTGACCTGAGAAGCGGAGAGTTCGGTGTAGTTCTTGTCCGCTGCGGTCAGGAGGTAGTAGGTGCCGTCCTTGAGCATGTAGGTGATGGCGGTCGGCTGACCTTCCAGTTCGACGTTCAGAGAAAGCATCTTCTGATCATCTCCGTACTGGACGAAGGTGATGGGGGTCTCTGTTTTCGGAGTGGTCTCGAAGGTGTACGCCTTGCTGAGGATGAGGTCGATGTACGGCTCCATCAGTCTGCCTTCGAAAGCGGCCGGGATTTCGTTATCGGTCTTCTTGCCGGCGTCCTTGTCGTCTTTGTTGCAGGCCGCGAAGCAGACCGCAAGCATGAGCACAGCGAGGACGATGGCGATGTACTTTTTCATGTTCTTCATAGTTATCGTCTCCTAGTAAGAGTTTCGATTCACTCTAAAATTGCAGGATTTATCGTACCATAGAGCCCTTATAAAGTCAATTATAAAGGGCACCCTGAACAGGGTGCCCTCATGGAGCTGGATACCGGATTTGAACCGGTGACCTCATGATTACGAATCAGGCGCTCTACCAACTGAGCTAATCCAGCATATGTAAGCGCTTCGCTCAGAAGCGCTTTTATATTATATAGAACCAGTCTCAGAATTGCAAGACCCGTTTTTCGGTGACCACATAGTCCATCGGCATGTCGGTGTCTTCCTCGACGACCTTTTCCAGTTTCTGGGCCTCGAAGGCGATGCACACGCGGCAGGCGTCCGGTGCCCGGTCGATGTACCGGTCATAGTAGCCGGCCCCGTGGCCGATGCGGCCGCCGTCCTCGTCAAAGCCGACGCAGGGCACCAGGATGACGTCGAAGTCTTCCGGTTTGCGCAGGATCGAGAAGTCGGGGTTCGGTTCCCGGATGCCGTACTTGCCGTAGTTCCAGACGGGCTCTTCCCCAAGCGTATAGGCCTCCATATGGCCGTTCTGCATGGAGATGGGGTACGACAGCACTTTGCCGTTCTGTTCCGCCCAGTCGTGGAAGACCGAGAGATCCACTTCATCCTGCATTGCCATGTAGGAGAAGATGTGGGTGGCCTTCTGCACTTCCGGCAGAGTGGTCAGCTTTCTGGAAAGCTCCGCAGAGTACTCCTTCTGTTCTTCCGGAGTCTGCATCCTGCGGGCGTTCATGCAGTATTTCCGCTGCGCGGTCTTCTTTTCCTTGTAGTAGGACGAACGTACATCGCCCGCCATGTACAGGGAGCCGAAGGCCAGGACCGGTTTACCGGTGAGGATGGCCGCGTGGACCGCCGAAGGGATGTCCTCATAGGCGTCCGCGGAACAGCCGAGGCTGCGCAGGTAGTCCCGAAGGTCCAGCGCGTCGAGTGCCCGGGGGCTGTCCGGCGTCACGCACAGGAACTGCTCCGCGTGGGGCAGAACGCTCGCCATCATGGCTTTATAGTCTTTGTCGGAGAGGACGCCGGTCAGGATGACCAGCTTCTCGTCTCCGAGGTACTTCGTGAGGTTCTCCGCCACCACTTCCGCGCACTGAGGGTTGTGGCCGCCGTCGAGCAGGAAGAGCGGTTCTCTGCCGAGGACTTCGAAGCGGGCCGGCCAGCGGGTCTTTGCAAGGCCGGTGACAACGGCGTCGTCAGAGATGTCCCATCCTCTGCGCCGCAGGGCCGAGATGGCGGTCAGAGCGGTCGCCGCGTTGTGGAGCTGGTAGTCTCCGAGGAGCGGCACGTTGCAGGCAAGCCCGTTCCACTCGAAAGTCTCGCCGGACAGATCGTGGGACATGGGTTTGACCGAGTCGAAATCCACGAGGTGGAACGCGGCACCCCAGACGCCGGAGAGCTGCCGGATGATGCTCACCACTTCCGGCGCGCTGTTGTAGCAGACCACGTCGCAGCCCGGTTTGATGATGCCACCCTTGGTCATGGCGATCTCCTCGAGGGTGTTCCCGAGGAACTCCGTGTGCTCGAGCCCGATGTTCGTGATGACCGCCACTTCCGGCATATCGACGACGTTGGTCGAGTCAAGCGCGCCGCCCATGCCGACTTCGAGGACCACGATGTCGCAGCTCTGTTCCTTGAAGTACAGCATACCGATGGCCGTCACCAGTTCGAACTGGCTCGGGTGGTCTTCCATGGCATCGGCTTCCACCTTCACCCGCTCCGTGACAGCGGCGAGGTCCTCCCGGAGGATGTACCGTCCGTTCACCTGCAGCCGTTCCTCGAAGCAGAGGACATGGGGCGATGTATAGAGTCCGGTCTTGTACCCCGCCTCACGCAGGACAGACGCCAGCATGGCACAGGTGCTCCCCTTGCCGTTGCTGCCCGCCACGTGGACGAATTTCAGGTCCTTCTGCGGGTCTCCGAGGCGGTGCAGGAGTTCCACGGTCCGGTCGAGGCCGAGCCGTGTGGTGCTCCAGGTGTAGTCTTCGATGTAAGCGATCGCTTCCTGGTAGGTCATTCAAACATTCTCCATGACGTTGCTGCGGCCGTCTTTCAGGTTGAGGCGCAGTGTCTTCGTCGTACCATTTTCAGTGTATTCGATGCGGATGTCGTCGGCGGACTCATACTCTGCCAGCTGGACCGAGTAGTCCTTTTCGGCAAAGAAGTATTTGAGGTACTCCGCGGCTTTTTTGTCATAAGTCGCGGCGTTGTCCGACATAAAGATGATGCTGCCCATGATGTCATTGACTTTCGCGAGCAGGAGTTTCTGGATGGTGCTGTACTCGATGTTGTCGTCCCTCAGGAAAAAGACGTCCGGGTCGTTCGCGAAGGCGCGGCCGTCGAGGCAGCGGCGGAAGATGGTGTTGACCATCGCGTAGCGGGAAGACGGGATCTCCCGGGTCAGAGCCAGCTTGTTGAGGATGTCTCCGGTGTAATTCTTGTTGGCGTCCGGGCCGATGCGGCAGGCATCGAAGATGCCCATGCAGGAGCCAAGGGGGACGCCGCAGCCAAGGATGAGTTTATCGCCACAGGCCTCTCGCAGCAGGTCGATGCCGTCTGCCATCAGCTGCCCGCGGTTTTTCCCGAGGCGCGGGTACTCGCAGATGCTGTAGAGGAAGTCAAGCTTCACGAGGTCATAGCCCCATTCGTTCAGGATGACATCGAAGAAGTGTTTGATGTACTCCCGGGCGCCGGGGTTGTAGATGTCAAAGGCATACGCGAAGCCCCAGCCGAAGTGTGCAAGGATGCGGCGGCCCTTCTCGTTTTTGATGAACCAGTCCGGGTGCTCCTTCGCCACTTTGGACTTCGTTGCCGCGCAGAACGGGGCAAGCCAGATGCCGGCCTTGTAGCCCTTCGAGTGGATGGCATCCGCACAGGCTTTCATGCCGTGGGGGAATTTCTTTTTGTCGGTCAGGAGCCAGTCTCCGGTGTGCTCCTGGTAGCCGTCGTCGATCTGGAAGATCTGGGTCTCGTCCTGCGCGAAGTCCAGGGCGTTCAGGTCGCGGTAAATGATTTCCTCGTCGATCTTGCTGAAGTAGTTGTACCAGGACGTGTAGCCGGCGAGGCGTTCCAGACGCGGTTTCTTCACACCGAGAAAATCAAAGAAGTAGGCGTCAAAGGCGTGCTCGTACTCCGCCTCACAGATGAGGAGGTCATACATGAGGAACGTGTCCCCCGCCTTCAGAGCCGTGCCGTCCACCTCTCTGCGAAGAGTGAACCGGCCGCGGGGCATGTCGACGTCGAAGATGGTGAAACCGTTCCGGTCCGCGCGGGAGCCCCACAGTTCGATGAAATGGCTCCCCTTCTTGCGGAAATAAGTGAAGGTGAAGGAGTGGAAACAGCCGGGCTCGCCGTACTCCGTGTAGGAGTAGTCGCCCATCTGCCCCGCCTGGGTCTTCACGAATTTGTTGAAGGTGATGACTTTCGGCAGGCCGTCGGTCACATCGTTCCTGCCGTGCTCCTCGGTCGTCGACCAGGACTGGAATCCGTTCGAGAAGAACAGGTCGTTGTCCCGGAAGGTACGGCCGGTGGTCAGCATGAAGTCGTTCAGAACGAGGTCCTGCTTCGCGGTCAGGGTCGCTTTGAGCGTAGTGTCGGTCTGCTCGAGTGCCAGGTCGAACCATTCATTTTCGAAATCAGAGGTCCCGATGGCTTTCCCGCCGCAGGTCAGTTTCGCGTTCAGCGTGTAGTTGTTCATATCCATCCTCCTTGGGGTCTGTGCATTCGTGTTCGCTATCTATTATAAGGGTTTTTGATTCATTCGTTAATCCTCAAAATTAGCCACTTCCTCGGCCAGCCGCTCCCACTCTTCCATGGTGGTCTCCAGCTCGCCGTTCCGGGCGGCCATCTCCTCGGTGAGCTCGGTCATCTTCTCGAAGTCGGTGGCGATGGACTCGTCGTTCATCTGCTCCGTAAGGGACTCGATCGCCGCCTCCAGTTCGTCGATCCGCTCCTCGGCCCGCCGCAGAGCGGTCTTCTTTTTCGTCCGCTCGGACCGCAGCCGTTTTTGTTCCTGATAGGAGAGCCCGCCGGTACCCATCTGCTTTTCCGCTTTCTCGGGCGATGTACCGTCCGAAGTGCCCCGGCGTTCCTTCTCCGCCTTGTAAGCGTCGAAGTTGCCGGCATACGTCTCTGCCCCGTCCGGGCGCAGCTCGACGACCTTGTCCGCCAGCGCGTTGATGAAGTAACGGTCGTGGGAGATGATGAGGAGCGTGCCCTCGTAGCCGGAGAGCGCCTCTTCGAGGGCCGCCATGGAGTAGAGGTCCAGGTGGTTCGTGGGCTCGTCCAGGATGAGGAAGTTGCAGTGGCGCAGCATGAGCCGGCAGAGGGCCACCTTGGCCCGCTCGCCGCCGCTGAGGGTCTCGATGGTCTCGAAGACCTTGTCCCCTTTGAAGCCGAAGATGGCGAGGGCGGAACGCACTTCCGTCTCCGTCATCCGCGGGTACATGTCGTGGACCTCATCGAGGACCGTTTTGGTCATGGAGAGGTTCATCTGGTGCTGGTCGAAGTACCCGACCGTCACCCCGACACCGAACCGGACGCCCCGGACCCGTTTCAGGATCTGCCTGACGAGCGTCGTCTTGCCGATGCCGTTCTCTCCGATGAGGAAGACCCGCTCCCCGCGTCGGATGTTCAGGCTGACGTCCTTGTACAGGACCTTGCCCGGGAACTCCATCGACAGGTTGTCCACATCGAGGACCTCTTCCCCGCTGACGCTGTCCGGGTCGAAGAAGAAGGAGAAGTCATACCGTTCGTACTCCGGCTTTTCGAGATCCTTCGTGAGGCGGTCGATCTGCTTCTGTTTGCTCTCCGCCGTGCGGATGTTCCGCTCCCGGTTCCAGCGCTTCTGCTGCTGAATGATGCCTTCGATGCGGTGGACTTCCGCCATCGTGTTGTCGTAGTTGCGCTGCAGGCTCAGGGCCCGCTCCGCTTTCAGCGCCATGTGCCGGTCGTAGTTGCCGTCGGTCACGTAGAGCTTCCGCAGGGAGATCTCCGCGATGCGGTTGCAGACCCTGTTGAGGAAATACCGGTCATGGGAGATGACGATGGTCGTGATGTTGCTCGACAGGATGAAGTTCTCGAGCCAGTCCACCGAGGAGATGTCGAGGTGGTTCGTCGGCTCGTCGAGCAGCATGAGGTCCGGCTTCTGCAGGAGGAGTTTGGCAAGGCCGATCTTGGACTTCTGTCCGCCGGAGAGGCTCCGGACCGGCAGGCTCTGCTCCTCGTCCGTGAACCCGAGGCCGGTGAGAACGGCCCGGGTGAGGTTTCGGTAGGTCAGTCCATCGCCCGCCTCATAGGCCGAGAGGACTTCTTCCTGCCGCGCGATGAGCGCCGGGTCTCCCGCATGCTCACCGGAAAGAGCTGTGCGGAGCTCCTCGAGCTCCTGCTCCATCTCGACAAGATGGGAGAAGATGAGAAGGGTCTCCTCGTAGGTGGTGCGGTCGGAGTCGGCACAGACGTGCTGTTCGAGGTACCCGAGCGTCGTGAAGGGAGAGCGGATGACCGCGCCGTCGTCCGGCTCCTCCTCCCCGGTGATGAGGTGGAACAGCGTCGTCTTGCCGGTGCCGTTGGCGCCGATGAGGCCGATGATGTCTCCTTTTTCGACGCCCAGGTTCGCCTTTTCGAAGAGGAGCCGGTCGCCGAAGGATTTGGAAAGGTTGCTGATGTTGATGATCATGGTTGTATTTTTTTGAAAAACATCTTTCGATTTAAGGGTTTAGTGTTATAATGTCAGTACGTCAAAAAGGAGATTCTGCCATGAGTACCAGAAAGAAACAGCGTCGGAACATCGTTCTGACGGCCCTCGAGGTCATCTTCCTGTGCATCTTCCTGTTCGCCCTGTTCCAGGCCGGGAAGATCCTCTTCGAATACCACGAAGGCGACTCATTCTATGAGGATTCCCAGGACACGTACCTGGTGGCCGACGATACATCGCCCGAGGCCGAAAAGTCCCGGCTGGGGTTCCGCGTCGACCTCTCGAAGATCCAGGCGGTGAACCCGGATGTCAAGGGGTGGATCTACATCCCCGACACCGAAGTCTCTTACCCGCTGCTCTGGTCGAAGAGCGATGACACGTACCTGCGCCACACCTATACGAAAGAGTACAGTGTGTTCGGCAGCATCTTCTTCTCGGAACTGAGCAACCCGGACCTCACGGACATGCACACGCTCATCTACGGTCACAACACCAAAAACGGTGCCATGTTCGGCGGTCTCAAGAAGTACAAGGAGCAGGCTTACTTCGAGTCCCACCCGTACATCTATCTCATCATGGGAGACCGGACGTACCAGTACAAGATCGTCTCCTGCTTCACCGCGCAGACGTCCGATGACGTGTACATCCTGACCTTCGCCAAGAACTCCGACTTCCAAAACTGGCTCGCGAAACTCGTCACGAAGAGTGAAGTGAAGCCCGGGACGGTCGCCATCACCGGCATGGAGCAGGTCCTGACGCTCTCGACCTGTACATCGCGCACCAAAACGGAACGGTTCACGGTCAATGCCATCCTGCAGGAGTCCTGGGAGAATCAGGAAGCGTACTGAAAAAACTTGCAAACCATTTTAACACGGAGGCACTTATGTCAACAACTAAAATCCTCTATATCATCCTCGCCCTGGTGGGCTCCTACGTGATCGGCTGCCTGCAGCCCTCTTATCTGCTCGGAAAGGCGATCAAACACGTCGACATCCGGGACTACGGCAGCGGCAACTCCGGCGCCACCAACGCCATTCGCGTTTTCGGCTTCAAGTTCGGCATGGTATGCCTTTTGATCGACGCTCTGAAAGGCCTTGTGGCGGTCCTGCTCGTCAAGCTGTTCCTCGGCCCCGACGTGGTCGGCAGCGAAGGCGCCGCCATCCTCCTGCAGCTCTGCTGCGGTCTCTGCGTCATCCTCGGCCACAACTACCCCTTCTACATGCATTTCCGCGGAGGAAAGGGCGTCGCCGCCTCCATCGGTATCCTGCTGATGGTCGACTGGAGACTGTTCCTCATCGCCGGCATCCCGGCCCTGCTGGTCATGGTCCTGAGCCGCATGATGAGTGTCGCGTCCCTGACCTTCGAGACCCTGTGCTTCGTCGGGCTCGCCATCCTCTGCTTCCACATGGACTTCTACTACGGCATCCTGCTCGCGGCCTTCTGCTACCCCGCCATGTCCTTCTGGCGCCACCGGTCGAACCTTGTGCGCATCGCCCACGGGGAAGAGTCGAAGCTCTGGGGAAAGGGCAGCAAGAACACCGGGGAGATTCCGAAAAACCAGTACGAAGAAGCCATGGAAAAACTCGATGAACAGGCCGGCGTGGACCTGCATCATCACAACCACAAGTAAATCGCCAAAGCGGCATCAAAAAAGACCTCCGAGGGAGGTCTTTTTGTTTGTTTATTCCGCGACAGCCGGTGCTTCGACTTCGGGAGTCTCTGCGGCCGGAGCGTCTTCGAAGTTCAGTTTGTCCCGAACGATCTTCCGCATGAAGAAGCAGCAGGTGGTGAACGAGACGACTTCGGCGATGGGGAACGCCCACCAGACCATGTTGAGGTTGCCCGTGAGGGACAGCAGGTAGGCGGCGGGCAGCAGAGCGACCATCTGACGAAGGATGGAGACGATCATGCTGTAGACGCCGTTGCCGAGGGCCTGGAAAGACGAGGACATCATGATGGCGGCGCCGGCGATGAGGAAGTGGGTCGCGATGATGCGAAGGGCCGGGATGCCGATGGCCAGCATTTCGGGCGATGCGTCATAGAACTTCAGCAGCGGGCCCGGAATAGTCTCGAACAGGATGAGACCGATGAGCATGATGCCGATGGCATACATAGCGGCATACTTGATGGTCTCAAGGACACGGTGCTTGTTCCGCGCGCCATAGTTGTAGGCGACGATGGGGACCATGCCGTTGTTGATGCCGAAGATGGGCATGAAGATGAAGCTCTGGAGCTTGAAATACGCGCCGAAGACGGCGGCCGCAGTGGATGTGAACGCCATCAGGATGCGGTTGAAACCGAAGACCATGACGGAACCGATGGCCGACATGATGATGGACGGCAGACCGACGGCATAGATGCGCCGGACGACTTCCGCTTTCAGTTTCATGTACTTGAAACTCAGGGTGATCTCCTTGTTGTACTTCATGTTGAAGAACAGCGCGAGAGCGGCGGCGATGATCTGACCGAAGATGGTCGCGACAGCCGCGCCCTTGACGCCCATTCTCGGGGCGCCGAGAAGGCCGAAGATGAGGATGGGGTCGGCGATGCAGTTGATGATGGCGCCGGTGGCCTGGGTGATCATGCTGTAGAAGGTCTTGCCGGTGGCAAGCAGCATCCGTTCGAGGCAGATCTGCATCAGCATACCGAAGGAGAAGATGAGGACGGTCTTCATGTAGTCGATGCCGTACTGAGTGATCTTCGCGGAGGCGTGCTGTGCTTCAAAGAAAGGTTCGGTCATGGTAAACGCCATGACGAGGAACAGAAGGTACGTGAGAGCGTAGAGCGGGATCGCGTTGTTCGCGGCCCGGTTCGCCATTTCGAAGTTCCGCTCGCCAAGGCTCTTGGAGACCAGGGCCGAGAAACCGACACCGGTACCGATGGCGACCGCGATCATCAGGTTCTGCATGGAGAACGCCAGAGAGACGGCGGTCAGCGCGTCTTCCTCGATGCGGGCGACGAACAGGCTGTCGACGATGTTGTAGAGCGCCTGCACCAGCATGGAGATGACCATCGGGATGGAGGTCTTGATGAGCAGGGGCTGAATGGGGTCGGTCCCCATCCGGTTCGGAGGAGGAGTGGCTGCTTTTTTCGCAGCGACGGCTTCTGCCATTTACGCCTCACCCCCAAACCGTACGTTGGCGATGTGCTCGAGCATGTCGGTCACAGGGTCGAGACCAAGGTCGGTGTTGAAAAGGATGTCGTAGTTGGTCCAGTCGCCCCACTTGTAGGAGGTGAAGAACCGGTAGTAGTCGGCGCGGGATTTGTCCATCGACTTCAGCTTCTGGGGAGACAGGCTGACGGTGTCCTTATAGACGTTCACGATGCGGTCGATCCGCTGTTCGATGCTGCCGTACAGGAAGACCTTCAGAAGGCGCTCCCGGTCTCTCAGGACGTAGTCTCCGCAGCTGCCGACGATGACCATGGAGCCCTGGTCGGCGAGAGCGTTGATGACCCGGTTCTTCGAGAGGAAGACCTGTTCTTCAAGGGGGTTCGTGTGAGCGAAGGTGGCCATTTCATAGAGAAGGCTCGACGTCTTGCGCTCCATGAGTTCGACGACGCTCTGACGGGCAAGACCGCAGTCCTCCGCCACAAGATCGATGATGTTGTCTTTGTCGTAGTAGGCGATGCCGAGGCGGTCTGCCAGGGCCTTGCCGACGAGTCGGCCGCCACAGCCGCTCTGACGGCCGATCGCAATGTAGAAGTTTTCTGACATGTTCTGTATTCCCTCCTGGTCAGCGGTGTGCCTTGCGATGCACGTAGACTGACCGGTATTTTGAGTAGATGATGAGCTGGCTCTTGTAGAGGCCGTAATAGCCCGACAGCATGTAGCTGACCGCGACGACGAGGCCGAACATCCACATGCCCTGTCCGCCGAACAGTTCGAGCCCCATGATGAAGGAGGCGATGGGCGAGTTCGTGACGCCGCTGAAGACGGCGATCATGCCGAGGGCGGCTCCCACTCCGGGAGGCAGGCCCAGGAACCCGGCCGCGAAGCAGCCGAAGGTGGCGCCGATGAACAACGACGGGACGATCTCACCGCCCCGGTATCCGCCAGCCAGGGAGACAGCCGTGAAGAGCAGTTTCAGCAGGAACGCGTACCAGACCGCGTGGCCGGCCGCCGCCTGCAGGATGACGGCCGCGCCGAGGCCGTTGTAGTCCTGGTTCCCGACGAGCAGGGTCAGGAGCGCGACGACGGTACCGGCGACGAAGATCTTGATAAAGGGGTTGTCGAAGACGTTCTGCATGCCCTTCTCCGTGATGATGAGGGTATAGCAGATGACGATGCTGAGGACGGCACAGAGGATGCCGAGCAGCATGACCTTGCCGGCGCTCAAAGGACCGAAGGACGGTACGAGGTCGAAGTGGTACTGCGCGTACTGCACCCCGAGGAGTTTCGCGATGTACAGCGCCGTCAGCGCGGACACGGTGCAGGGCACCAGGGCCGCGTAATACATGACACCGACCGAGATGACCTCCATCGAGAAGACGGCGGCCGTCAGGGGCGAGCCGAAGATGGCGGCGAAGGCGGCGCTCATGCCGGTCATGATGAGGACCTTGTGGTCGTTCTCGTTGAACTTGAGGAGCCGGGAGACGGTGGAACCGAGGCTGGCGCCCATCTGCAGGGCGGCACCTTCACGGCCGACCGAAGCACCGAAGAGGTGGGAGATGGCGCTGGAGACGAAGATGAGGGGCATCATCCGGAAGGGGATCTCCTCCCCGCCGTTCACCGCGGCCAGGACCATATTGGTCCCCTTGTTCTCTGCCGTCTGGGGCTTTTTGTCGAAGAAATAATAGAGGGCGGCGATGACGAGACCGGCCACCGGCAGGAGCCAGATGAGCCAGGGGTACTGTCCCCGGAGTTCTCCGGCATAGAACAGCGCGTAGTAGAACCCGGCGCCGACGACGCCCAGGACCACGCCCAGCACCAGTGCCAGCGCGAGCCACTTGAGGTACACCCGGAAGTGACCGAAGAAGTTATTGATGTCTTCCCACAGGTTCAGAAAGAACGATTTCACGTCTCGCCCTCCTCTCTGTTTTCTCTCAGTAAAAACAATTATAAAAAAAGCATCCTGTCAGTTCAACTGACAGGACGCTATTTTACTCTTGTTTTCGGGCTTTCTCAAGCCCTAATTATGTTGTTTTTTCTGTTACACGGTCGCGGAGCTCTGAGAGTCGACCGTCGCGGAACTCTGCGCGTCGGAATAGTTGCCGCCCTGGGCGCGGTCCATGTTGAACTCACCGCGTCCGCCCTGCTGACCGCCGAAGCCGCCCTGACCGGGCATCATGCCTCCCTGGCCGCCGCCCATCATACCGCCGGCGCCGTAGATGGTGTCGGTCATCTCGATGGTCTGGGACTCGCTGCCGGCGGTGACCGTGTAGGTCTCACCGGTCTTGATGTCTCCGGAGCTCAGGACCACCGTCTGGTAATCCTTTTCGGGGGTGTAGGACAGGATCGTCTTGCCGGAACTGTCCTTCAGGATAACTTCCGTGCCGCCCTTCACGGTGGAGCCAAAAGAGACGAGCATGGAGCACTGGGTGGAGTTCGAACCGAAGTTCACCGCCATGCCGGCAGAGCCTGCCGCGATGACCGTACCGCCGGAGATGCTCGCGTTGTCACAGTCGATGGCGCCGTTGCCGCTGTTGGTGGGGCCGCTGACATAAGTCGTGCCGCCGGACACCGTCAAGGAACCGTTGGAGTCGAGGCCGTCGCCGCCGGCGTTGACGTTGAGGGTGCCGCCGGAGATGGTGAGGCTCGCGTTCTGGTTGTCCGCGAAACCGCCGCCTCCGCCAAAGCCGCCGAAGTCGGTCGTGTTGTCTTTGCCGTTGCCGCCTTCCGAGGCGTTGATGCCGTCATCGGAAGCGACGATGTCGATCTTTCCGCCGCTGATGGCGATGTCCTGGCCTTCGAGGCCTTCATAGGACTTCGTGATGTTGATGACACCGCCCGCGATGGTGAGGTCGGTCTCCGCATGGATGCCGTCGTCGCCGGAGTCGATGGTGATGGTGCCGCCTTCGATGTAGATGAAGCCTTTGTCTTCGTCCTCCTCGTTGCTCGTGTGGATGGCGTCATTCCCGGCCGTGAGATCCAGGACACCGTTGTGGATGCGGACACTGTCCTTGCCGGCGATGGCTTTCTTCCCGGCATTCACGGTGATGGTGCCGCCGGTCACTTTGAGGTCGTCCTTCGAGACGATGCCGTGGCCGTTCTCACAGGTGACGGTCAGTTTGCCACTGCCGTTGAAGGTGAGGGTCGCTTTGGACCAGATGGCGCCGTCGATGTTGTCGCCGGTTTCGGCATCCGCCGAGGAGAAAGCGGCGCTCGAGGAGATCTTGTTGGTGGTGCCGTCTTTCAGGGTGACGAACACTTTATCGCCCGCCTTCACATAGATGGCAGCGCTGTCGTTGTTGGCGATGGTCACGTTGTCGAGGACCAGCTGGACTTTGTCCTGGTCGCCGACGTTCACGACCACCTGGCCGTTGTACGTGCCGGTCAGGATGTAGGTGCCAGCCTTCGAGATGGTCACGCTGGACGCGGACTCTTTCGAGAGGTCGACGGTGGTGGCCTCATCGTACGAGGGGTCGAGGTCCCGGTCCGTGAACATGTCGGTGTTCGCTGTCTTCGGAGTGCTTTCCTCCGTCACTTCCGTCTGGACCGTCTGTCCGCCCTGGGCATCCGAAGTCGTGGTCTTCGAGTTGCAGGCGGCAAGAACCAGGACCATGGACAGCACCACCAGAACGGCGATGAGTTTCGTTTTGAGTGATTTCATCAGAGTGTCTCTCCTTCCTCGGCGCCCCGGACCATCATGTTGATCTCGAGGTTGCCGTTGCGGACCCTCAGGTCGTCGATCAGGGCTTTTTCGGTGCCCGCCTCCTTCAGCCGGACCGAGTAGGTCAGGCGATTGAGGCTGCCGAGGTTCGTCGTCTTGACGCCGATGAGGTTTGCCTGTGTGGTATATCGGGAGAATACATCGCCAAAAGCGGCGCCGTATTCGAGGTCTTCCGGGACGGTGATGCGCAGCACCTTGTCAAGGCTGTCGGCGGAGTGCTCACCGAGGGATGTCAGATTGTAGATCAGGGTGACGATGCCCATGACTACCGCGAAGATGGCCGCAAAGCCGAGGTAGCCCATGCCGCAGGCCAGGCCGACGGCCATGGCGAGGAAGATGGCGCCGATCTCCCGGGCGGTGCCGGGGATAGAACGGAAGCGGACCAGCGAGAAGGTGCCGGCCACCGCGATGCCTGTTCCGATGCTGCCGCTGACCATCATGATGACGATGGCGACGACGGCGGGCAGGATGAGCAGGGTGCCCACAAAGCTCTTGGTGTAGTTGGTTTTACTTCTATAGGTGAACACGAAGGCGAGCAGCGCGCCGAGGACCAGCGAACCCGCGAGGCAGGTCAGAAAACTGGAAACGGCGATGCCCTCCGTGGCAATGACACTGGTGAATAATGCTTCAAGCACTTAAGGTTCCTCCCGTAAAAAAAGACTGCTTGTTTCCTTCGGTCAGCAAAAGCTGGTATGCCGTTCCGTATTTCGAGAACGAGGTCCTCTTCGCACCCGCCTGCGTCAGCAGCGCGGTGAGCCACAGAGGCATGGCGCCGTCCGCTTTGATCTCCATGATGCTCTCGCCGGGGCGGATGACGAATCGCCCGCCGGGAAGGCTCTGCAAAGAGAGGTCGTCGGTCCGAAAATGGATGTTCCGGTCAAAGGTGATGCGCAGGTCCGGGTCCTCTTTGGAGTAGAACGCGGTGCGGTCATAGTTTAAGTAGACCGCCGGCTGCAGGTTTCCGTAAAAGTCCAGGAACCAGTCGAGTTCTTTCGAGATCTGGTTCTCCTCCAGCAGGGGCGATTTACCGCTTAAGTAGTTCATCGCGTCCTGTTCCGGCAGGCAGATGCGCCGCTTGTAGACGATGCCTTTGTACTTCTTCTTGAGTTCTAAAAAGGTGTTGTCGTCGGGGCCGGCCGGGCCGTAGCTGCGCAACCGGAGTTTCTCTTTGTAAACGGGTTTTTCGATGGACTTGCGGATGAGCCGGAAGTCCGGGGTGTCGTAGTAGATGTTGCAGATCGTGCTTTCGCCGTACTGGTCCGGCTCGACATAGGGGGCCAGCGTCTCCCGCAAAAAGCGGTCCTGAGCGGCCGTCAGCCGGTACTTGAGTTCCGTTCGGGCGAACACATTGGTAACTCCCATGTCTGTGTCCTCCTGTTGTTTCCTTACAAGCATAAGTTTAGGCAGTTTACCTAAAACGAACTTCAGAAATTAGTTAAAAATAGCTTAAATCGTTTTCCTATGGCATAAAAATTCCCCAAACAATATCGAAATACGATACTGTTTGGGGTCGTCTGTTTGTTGCGGTCTGTCAGGCTTTTGCGATGCGCGTTTCCTGTTCTTTCGCGTTTTTCTTATGGTATTTTTCCTGCTGTTTCGCGACCTTGCGGATGGATCGCGCGCTGCCGCCCCGTTCAGGGAAGGACGCGATGATCTTGAGCCGTTCACCGTCTTCGCTGATTGCCGAGATGCGGCCGTTGTGCAGTTCCGTAATGGTCTGCGCCATGGAGAGCCCGATGCCGTAGCCTTTCTTCTCCTGACTGTGGGACGTGTCGCCCCGGTAGAACCGTTCGAAGAGTTCGCCCCGGTTGCCCTTTTTGACGCCCTCTGCCGCGTTGTCGCTCGAGAGGTGGAGCCGGCGGCCCTTCTTCTTGAGGGTCATGTAGATGGTGGTGCCGGGCACGGCGTACTTCACCGCGTTATCGGCAAGGATGGAGCAGAGCTGTTTGAGAGTCTGTTCGTTGCCGAAGAACGGGATGCCCGGAGTGATATCGAGGACATAGCCGAGGCCCTGTTCCTCCGCCATGAGGCCAAAGGGCTCCAGGGTCTCCCGGCAGAGTTCCGAGAGGTCGAGGTCCCGTTTGTTGAGCTCGAGGTCGCTCTCCGCCATCTTGGCCATGGAGATGAGTTCCGCGGTCATCGTGGTGAGGCGGCCGACCTGTTCGTGGATGCCTTCCGTCCACTTGTTCTCCCCTTCGGTCATCTCGAGGACTTCCGTACAGGAGTCGATGATGGCGAGGGGCGTCTTCAATTCGTGGCCGGCGTTCGTGATGAACTTGCGCTGCTTGTCGTAGCTCTCCTCGATGGGGCGGATGGCCCGCTTCGAGAAGAGGATGACCAGCATGGAGATGAGGAGCAGCGCCGCTCCGGAGATCATCAGGCTCACGATGAGCATATAGATCGAGTTGTAGAGGTCCGAAGAGCAGTCGAGGAACAGGTACATGGTCCCGTTCTCCAGCGGCTGGACCCGGTAACGGTAAACACCGAGGTAGCCCGTTTCCGTGACCCCGATGTGCTGCAGGCTTTTTGCGTATTTGGTGGCATCCTCCACGTTGACCGAGGCGATGCGCCCGGTATTGACCGACAGCGCGGTGCCTTCCCCGTCGAGGACCACACTGAAGTAGCGAGCCTCATAAGGGGTCTCATCGGTGACCGGAGAGAAGGTATAATGGCGTTCTCTCTGGATCGCCTCATTGTCGAAATGCGGGGCAGGATCGTCTTCGTCGAAGTCTTTGTTGAAGCCATTTTCGTCGGCAAACGTTGCCGCCTGCCCGAAGCCCTCGATGATGCCCTTGTATTCATCCGGGATACGGTCCGGAAAATCGCCTCCGTTGTTCGCCATCAGGTCGAGAATGAGGTCGGCGTTGGTCTGTACACTGCGAAAGGCCACGAAGTTGAACGTGCCCATGATGAGCAGCAGTGCCACCAGAACGGAGAGGATCGTCACATGGATGAACCGTTTGCGGATCCGTTCGATCATGCTTTGTCCTCCAGCGAGTACCCGACGCCTCTGGCCGCTTTGATCTGGACCGAGGTGCCGAGGCTCGCGAGTTTCTTTCGAAGCGTGGATATGTAGACCCAGACGACGTTGACTTCCGCGTCGGTGTCATAGCCCCAGATCTTCTCGAGGAATCGTTCGGTCGAGATGACCTGTCCGGGGTTCGTCATGAGCATTTCCATGATCTGGAATTCTTTGTTGGCGAGTTTGGTGGACCCGTCCGGACCGGCCAGCTCGTAGTCGGAGCGGTCGAGGGACAGGTTTCCGAACTTCAGGACGGAGTCCGAGAGTTCCGGCTGACGGCGGGTCATGGACCGGATGCGCGCCAGCAGCTCCTTGATGGCGAAGGGTTTCGTGAGATAGTCGTCCGCACCGGCGTCGAGGCCTTCGACCCGGTCGTCCACTTCCGACTTTGCCGTCAGCATGATGACCGGCAGCGTGAGGCCTTCTTCGCGGATCTTCCGCAGCACGGTGAGGCCGTCCATCTTCGGCATCATGATGTCGAGGATGGCCCCGTCGTAGTCCCCGGTCTCGAGGTAGTCGAGGGCGTCCTGGCCGTTGTAAACGGCATCGACAGAGTAGTTGTTGTGGGTCAGCATGGTGACGAGGGCGTCAGACAGCATCTTCTCATCTTCTGCAAGCAGTAATCTCATGAAATCCTCCTGTAGCCAAACGGTGTTGGCGATGTATGTCTTCTAAACTTTAATGGATAAACTTTAAGTCAAGTTTAATCCCTGCCCCGTTTTTTGACAAGGGTTCAAAAAAAGAGTGCGGGTCCCGGAAGGGGCTCGCACTCCTCATTCGTTTTGGATGGTATCAGTTTTTGAAGACGGACTTGCAGGCGTCCACCGTGGCTTTCGCGTCCCGGCAGTAGAAGTCCGCGCCGATGCGTTCAGCGTAGTCCGGTGTGACGACCGCGCCGCCGACCATGACGTTGACCTTGCTGGTGCCGTCGGCGTTCTGCAGGGCCGGCTCCTTCCGGAGCAGGGCGATGGTCTCCTCCATGCTGGAGAGGGTCGTCGTCATCAGCGCCGAGAGGCCGACCGCCTCGATGTCCTCTTTAAGGGCCGTCTCCACGATGAGCTTCGGGTCGACGTCTCTGCCGAGGTCGATGACCGTGTAGCCGTAGTTGTCGAGGAGGACCTTGACGATGTTCTTACCGATGTCATGGATGTCGCCCTTGACGGTGGCGAGGATGACCTTGCCCTTGCTGACACTGCCGGAGCCGGTGCGGGCGATCTCCTCCTTGATGACGGTGAAGCACTCCTGGGCCGCGTTGGCGCTCTGGATGAGCTGCGGCAGGAAGATCTTCCCCGCTTCGAAATCCGCGCCCACCTTGTCGAGGGCCGGGATGAGCTCTTCGTTGACGATGGACAGAGGGTCTTTCGACTCGAGCATCGTCTTGGTCGCGTTCGCGCCTTCGGTCTTGAGGCCTTTCAGGACCGCGTTCTGCAGAGGCGACGCGCCGGCGGTCTCTGCCGTGTCCGTCGGGGCATTCGAGGCCGGTGTGCCGGACGCGGGAGCGGCAGGAGCCGCGCCCCCGGCGGCGGGCGGCGTGTAGTTCTGATAGGAACTGATGTAGTCGAGGGAGTTCTCATCGATGCCCCGCAGGACCCGGAACGCCCGGACCGCGCCGGTCATGGAGTCCACGTTGGGGTTGATGATGGGAAGATCCAGCCCTTCTTCGAGAGCCATCGTCAGGAACGTGCTGTTGACCAGTTCCCGGTAGGGCAGGCCGAAGGAGATGTTAGAGACGCCGAGGGCCATTTTGCAGCCCAGTTCGGTCTTCACCCGGTGGAGGCCTTCGAGGGTCTCCTTACAGGCGGCCTGCTCGGCGGAGACCGTCAGGGTCAGGCAGTCGATGAAGACGTCTTCCCGGGGGATGCCGAGGGCTTCCGCCCGCTCCACGATCCGCTTCGCGATCTGGAACCGCTCCTCCGCGGTCTTGGGGATACCGTTCTCGTCGAGGGTCAGGCCGACGACGGTGGCGCCGTACTTCTTGACGAGGGGCAGGACCGTTGACAGGCTCTTCTCTTCCCCGTTGACGGAGTTGACGATGGGTCGTCCATTGTAGGCGCGCAGCGCCGCTTCCAGGACGTCCGGTTTCGTGCTGTCCACCTGCAGCGGCGCGTCGCACACGCCCTGGATGGCCTTCAGCACTTTGACCATCATCTCTTTTTCATCGATCTCCGGGAGGCCCACATTGACGTCGAGGATCTCGGCACCGGCCTCCACCTGGCTCAGGGCCTGGTTCAGGATGTAGTCGATATTGTTTTCCTGTAATGCTTTCTTGAACAGCTTCTTGCCGGTAGGGTTGATGCGCTCGCCGATGATCCGCGGGCCGTTGATGTGCACGATGGTGCTGGCGCTGCAGACGACCGGGCCCTCCTCTTTCGTTTGAGGCGTATACGAGACGTCTGCCAGGGCCTTTTTCATGCAGGCGATGTACTCCGGCGTGGTGCCGCAGCATCCGCCGACCAGTTTGAGGCCGTGCTTCGTGATGCTCCGCACGGCGTCGGCGAACTCCTGCGGCCCGATGTCGTATTCACTGCTGTTCGGGTCCGGGAGGCCGGCGTTCGGTTTGAAGATGAGGGGCAGGTCGGTGTAGTGGGACATCCGCTCGATGACCGGCTCGAGGTCCTTCGGACCGAGGGAGCAGTTGACACCGAGCGCGCTGACGCCGAGGCCGGAGAGCGTGAGCGCGGCCGCTTCGGCGGAGACGCCCGCGAAGGTGCGCCCCGTGGTCTCGAAGGTCATGGTGACGAGGATCGGCTTTCCGGGCGCGTGTTCCCGGGCGGCCAGCACCGCCGCCTTGGCTTCGTAGAGGTCCGTCATGGTCTCGATGACGATGACGTCGGCCTCATCTGCCGCGTCCATCTCCTCCGCGAAAAGGTCATAGGCGTCTTCGAAGGAGAGGGCGCCGGCCGGCTCGAGGAGCTGGCCGATGGGGCCGACATCGAGGGCGACGAGGACCTCGGTGCCCTCGGTCGCGGCCTTCGCGTTTTGGAGCGCCGCTTTGATGATGGCGTCGGTCGTGTAGCCGCAGCCTTCGAGTTTATAGGAGTTCGCGCCGAACGTGTTGGCGTAGACGAGGTCGGAGCCTGCGTCGATGTAGGCTCTGTGGAAGGACGTGATAAGGTCCGGATGCGTCATGTTGAGCGTCTCCGGGTTATGGTCATAGGAGACACCGCTCTTCTGGATGAGCGTGCCGGTGGCACCGTCCAGGAACAGAAATTCCCGACTTTTCAGTAATGTCTTAAAATCCACAGTGGTCACCTCGTTGTCTGAAGCTGCAGCTGCCCCGCAGGTTGCAGGTGGCACAGCCCCGTTTTCGTTTTGGCAGTTCTGTCTCGGAAAGCCCCATGACAGCGGTCACGGACTTGGTCGGGATCAGCAGGTAGTTGTCGTTTGTCGTAAGGCCGATCTTTTTCGGGGCATCGAGTGCGGCGAGGTAAGCCTTTTGCATCTCGATCGGGTAGTCCCCGTACCCCGGGCTGAAGCGGTAGGTCTGGTACAGTTCCGGGAACTGTTGGGCGATCGAGTCGTCGAACTGTTTGCAGACCTGTTCGATCGCCACACTGGCAAGCGCGTCGAGGACGACGGCCCTCGACATGTCCTTCACCTGTTCGACCCGGAGCATCCGGTCGATACCGGTGCCGAGGGTGGCACAGAGCAGGACCGCTTTCGTGCACCCGGAAAGATGCGCAGCAATGTCCTCCCCCGCCATGAGTGCCTCGCAGGGAAGGTCGATGATCTTATAGAGATATTTCGGAGCAGCCTCTGCGAGCACCTGTTCCTCGCACTCGTCAAGGAGCTGCTCCATGGCGGCATTCATTCGGACCCGCGAATCGCCCAGGTAGCGGACAGCTTCGCTGTGGTCCAGGGGACCTAATGTGATCATAATAGTCCTCGGATCGCCTCCGTGATCTGAGTCGCGACATAGGGGTTGTTCATCGTGTACAGGTGGATCCCGTCGACTCCGGCGGCAAGCAGGTCGATGATCTGCTGGATGGCATACGCAATGCCCGCATCTCTCATCTGCTCCGGGTCATCGCCGAACCGGTTCATGAGCCGGGCGAAGGGCGCCGGAAGGCTCGCTCCGCAAAGAGTGACCATGCGTTCGATCTGTGCCCGGTTGATGACCGGCATAATGCCCGCCTCGATGGGTACTTCGATACCGGCCAGGACCGCTTTGTCCCGGAACCGGTAGAAGACCTCATTGTCGAAGAAAAGTTGTGTGACGAGGTGGCTCGCGCCGGCGTCCACCTTCTGTTTCAGGTTTCGGATGTCGTCGATCTCATTCGCCGCTTCCGGATGGGTCTCCGGGTAGCAGGCGCCGGCGAGGTCGAAGCCGCCTTTCGCGGCAAGGTATGCGGTGAGGTCGCTGGCGTGGGCAAAGTCTTCGGCCCGCTCCATCCCGTCGGGAAGGTCTCCCCGGAGCGCGAGGATGTTCTCGATGTTGTTGATCCGGAGTTCCTCGGTGATGCGGTCGACGTCCTCTTTCGTGTTGGACACACAGGTGAGATGGGCGACGGACTCGATGCCGTAGTTGTGTTTGATGCGCGCGGCGATCTCCGCGGTGCGGTTGTCATTGCCCTTTCCCCCGGCGCCGTAGGTGACGCTGATGAAGTCGGGTTTCAGGGCACAGAGGGAACTCAGCTGTCCGTAGACGGACTCGATGGGCAGGTCCCGTTTCGGCGGGAACACTTCAAACGAAAGGACCGCCCGTCCGGGGTTGTTCGGGTTCCCTTCCTCAAACAGCTCCTGTATTTTCATAATAGACCTCTCTTTCGCGATTTGCTACAGGTATTTGGTCTATTCTACTGGAACGGGATGGCGAATGCAATAGAAGGCCTATCATTCTAACAGGTCAAAACTCTTTACAAAACAAAGGCTCCGCATTGATGAAATACGGAGCCTTGCTATCGTTGATGTTACGGACGTCTGCGGAGCTTCAGGTACACGAAGGCGGCAGAGGTCAGGCCGACGACACCGACGGCCGCGGCGGTGATGACTTTCGCCCGGCGGGCGGCGCGGTCCGCGTCGGAGCGGCTTTCCTGCGGGTCTTCGAACCCGATGATGGTGCCCTCCTTGTCGGTGATGGCCTCACCGGCAAAGGTGACGGTGGTGGTATCCGCTTCCATAGTGGGGTCGGGCTGTTCTTTGATCTCCTCGGGGTCGACTTCGACTTCGGGGATGAGCGGGCCCTTGACCGTGGTCTTCTTCGCTTTGGTGCTCGGAATGGTCAGCGGCCGGTGCTGGACCGTGGTGCGGTTCTTCGGGTCAGACGTGGTGGCCGAGGAGGAGACCGTTTTCTTCGTAGTCTTCTTCGTGGTCTTTTTGGTGGTCTCGCCCTTTTTGGTCGTGGTGGTCTTTTTGGTCGTGGACTCTTCGTCTTTCTTCGTCGTAGACTCCTCGTCCTTCTTTGTCGTGGACTCTTCGTCCTTCTTCGTTGTGGTGGTCGTCGTGCTGGGCGGCGGAGCCGGCTTTTCGGTATAGACGACGTTCGTGCCGGTGGGCAGCGCGCCGCTCTCGATGGTGATGTTGTCCTTCGAGTTCTCCACGTAAACGTTCGTGACGTTGGCGTAGCCGGTCAGTGCGCCTTCTTTGATGGTGGTGACGGAAGACGGGACATAGATCGTCTTGACGCGCAGCCGTTCGATGACACCGTCGTCCAGTGTATTGCTGGTGACGACTTTCGTTCCGTTCGGAATGCGGCGGACCGTGGAAGACTCGTCGTCATCGTCGTCTGCAGCAAAGGCCGTGACGGAACAAGCCATCATCATGATGACAGCCAAAAGGGCCGAGAGGAACTTCTTCATGGACTCACACTCCTTCCACGATCGTCACGCCCTGCTTGACGGGCTGACAAAGATATGTGTTTTGATAGCCCGCGGAAAGAAGAGTTTCCACGCAGGCTTTCGCTTTTTCTTCCGTTTCAAAGACGCCGTAGATGGTGGGACCGCTACCGCTCATGCAGTGGGCGATAGACCCGTGTTCCCGCATGATGGCCTTGATGTCCACGCGGCCGGCAACATAGATGAACTGTTCAAAGACGTTCCCGACCAGAGAGTACACCTTGTCGGTGTCCTGCGCCGCGGCGGCCCGCAGCATGGAGGTCGTATCGAGGTGGCGGACATAGTCGGCCGAGTCGAACGCGGCATAGGCCTCTTTGGTGGAGACGTCCTGGTCCGGTTTGACGAGAACGTACCAGTCGTTTCGGATGTCCGGCAGCGGGGCCAGCACTTCGCCGATGTCCATGGCGACCATGGTGCCGCCCTGGATGCAGAAGGGCACGTCGGCGCCGACTTTGACGGAGATCTGGCACAGCTCCCGTTCGGAGAGCCCGGCGCCGGTCAGCGCGTTGAGACCGACGAAGACGGCCGCGGCATCGGCACTTCCGCCGGCAAGACCTGCCGCGAAGGGGATGTGCTTTTCGATGTCGATATGGATGCCGGGGTTTTTGACGCCGGTGGCTTTGAAGAAGCGGTCGGCGGCTTTCCAGCCGATGTTGGTCTCATCGGAGGGGAGCAGCTCGTTCGAGCAGGAAAGGGTAATGGTCCCGGGCTTTCCGGTCTCGGTCAGAGTGACGGTGTCGTAGACTCCGACAGACTGCATGATCATAAAGAGGGTATGGTACCCGTCTTCGGTCTGCCCCAGGATATCTAACATGAGGTTGATTTTCGCGGCTGCCTTCAGGATCATGTGTCCGGACCTCCTTTCCGATGCGCCCATTTCGCCTTATAAGCTTTATAGATTATATATTTTATCATAAAATCCTATTATTTAACAGAAAAATCGACAAAACGGCATTTTTCTGTTTTTCTGACTTTAAGAATATGTTAAAATGACTGCGGTTTCAAACTACTATCTATCTTTGGAGGAACGCAACATGCGCGCTGTCATCACCGTCGTCGGCAAAGATACTGTCGGCATTTTCGCAAAAGTTTCCACCTTCTGTGCCGAGCGGAACGTCAACATCATCGGAGTCTCCCAGACCATCCTCGAAGACATGTTCTGCATGATGATGCAGATCACGATGGACGAATCCGACCTGGCCTTCGCCGATTTCGCGGACGCCATCAAAGCGTACGGCAATGAAAACGGCCTGGCTATCCACGCCATGCATGAAGACATCTTCAACTCCATGCACCGAATCTAAGGAGACAGACTATGATCGACCTCAACATGGCGGACATCCTCGAAACGATCCACATGATCGACGAGGAGAACCTCGACATCCGAACCATCACCATGGGCATTTCCCTGCTCGACTGCGCCGACTCGGACATCGACCGGGCCTGCGACCGCATCTACGAGAAGATCGTCCGCAAGGCGGCGAACCTCGTCAGGACCGGAGAAGACATCGAGCGGGAGTACGGCATCCCCATCATCAACAAGCGGATCTCCGTCACGCCCATTTCCATGATCCTCGCCGCGAGCGGCGGAGACCCGGTCAAGTACGCCCTGACCCTGGAGCGCGCCGCGAAAGAAGTGGGCGCCAACTACCTCGGCGGCTACTCGTCCCTTGTCCAGAAAGGCTTCGCAGCGGGCGATGAAGCCCTCATCCGCTCCATCCCCGAAGCGCTGACCGTCACGGACCACGTCTGCTCCAGCGTCAACATCGGTTCCACGAAAGCGGGCATCAACATGGATGCCGTCGCCCTCATGGGACAGATCATCCGCGAATGCGCCGAAAAGACGGCCGACCGGGAATGCGTCGCCGCGTCCAAGCTCGTCGTCTTCTGCAACGCGGTCGAAGACAACCCCTTCATGGCAGGCGCCTTCCACGGTGCCGGCGAGCCCGACTGCGTCATCAACGTCGGTGTCTCCGGCCCCGGTGTCGTCCGCCATGCCCTCAAGAAGATCCCCGACGCCAACATCACCGAAGTGGCAAAGCTCGTTAAGAACACCGCGTTCAAGATCACGAGAGTCGGCCAGCTGGTCGCCAACGAGGCCTCCCGCCGGCTCGATGTCCCCTTCGGCATCGTCGACCTCTCCCTCGCCCCCACTCCCGCCGTCGGCGACTCCGTCGCCCACGTCCTCGAGGAGATGGGTCTCGAGCAGTGCGGCTGCGCCGGCACCACGGCCTGCCTCGCCCTGCTGAACGACGCGGTCAAGAAGGGCGGCGTCATGGCATCCTCCCACGTCGGCGGCCTGTCCGGCGCGTTCATCCCGGTCTCGGAAGATGCCGGCATGATCGACGCGGCCAAGAGCGGCTGCCTCACCATCGAAAAACTGGAGGCCATGACCGCGGTCTGCTCCGTTGGCCTCGACATGATCGCCGTCCCCGGTGACACCACCGCCGAGGTCCTGTCCGGCATCATCGCGGACGAGGCGGCCATCGGCATGGTCAACTCGAAGACCACCGCAGTCCGCATCATCCCCGCCATCGGCAAGAAGCCCGGCGAGGAGCTCGAATACGGCGGACTGTTCGGCAGCGCGCCCATCATGCCGGTCAACACGGCATCCCCCGCGAAACTCATCGCCCGGGGCGGCCGCATCCCGGCTCCGCTCCAGAGCCTCAAGAACTGATGATCACACTGACGAATCGACTTTCCATGGTGGCCGGTCTCATAAGGGACGGCCACCCTTTGGCAGATATCGGCACGGACCACGCCTACCTGCCGGTCTTCCTGTTACAGGAAGGGCGCATCCCCTCGGCCGCCGCCTGCGACGTCCGGGAAGGACCGCTGCGCAATGCCGCCGCCACGGTGGACACCGAAGAGGTCGCGGACCGCGTCGAGCTCCTGCTCTGCAGTGGCTTTGACCATCCCCGGCTCCCGGAGTACACGGACTTTTCCATGGCCGGCATGGGCGGCAACCTGATGGTCGACCTCATGACCGCGGCCCCCTTCCTGAAAGCAGAGGGCATCCACCTGGTCCTGCAGCCCCAGTCCCACGCGGAAGACGTGCGGGACTTCCTGTACCGGAACGGGTTCTCCATTTTGCGGGAGACCGCGACCCATGACAACGGCAGGACGTACATCGCCATCGAAACGGCCTTCACCGGAGACACGAAGGACGCCACCCTGTCCGACTGCTTCCTCGGGAAACTGCCGGAGAGCGACGCGCCGGAACGGTTCGACCACTTCCGGGACGTGCTCCGCCGCCTGACCGCCCGCCACGACGCGCTCCTCGCCTACCCGGAGTCCCGGGAGGAATGCGAGCTCCTCGAGCCCGTCATCCGGGATGTGCAGGCCTTACTCGACCAAGAAACTTCGTAACGGAGGAACTGACCATGAGCACTACTGTCAGAGACATCTACGAATTCATCGACTCCATCGCCCCGTTCCGGACCCAGGAGTCCTGGGACAACTCGGGCTTTCTCGTGGGCGATGTATCGAAAGAAGTGACCAAAGTCGCCGTCTGCCTCGATGTCACCCACGACACCCTGCAGAAAGCGGCCGACTTCGGCGCGGACCTTCTCGTCTCCCACCACCCGGTCATTTTCCACCCCATGAAGGGCCTGCGGGAACAGACCCCCGGCACCGAAGCCATCGTCTATGACGCTATCCGTAAGGACATCGCGGTCCTGTCGGCCCACACCTGCTGGGACCTCGCGGAAGGCGGTGTCAATGACGTCCTCGCGAAGCTCGTCGGGCTGGAGAACGTCGAAGGCGTCGTACCGGACGAGAACGGCAACTGCATGGTCCGCAAAGGCACCCTGAAGACCGCGGTGCCCGCCGAAGAGTACGCGGACGTCGTGGCGGAGGCCCTCGACACTCTGGTCCGCCTGACCCTTCCGGAGAAGATGATCCGCACGGTCGCCGTCTGCGGCGGTTCTGGCGCCTCGTTCCTGCCGGACCTCGCGAAAGAAGGCATCGACGCCTTCATCACCGGAGACGCGAAGCACAACGACTTCCTCGACTCCATCGACTATGACATCTCGCTCCTCGCCGCCGGCCACTATGAGACGGAGACCGTCTCCATGCCTGTGCTGCTGGAGCTTCTGAAACAGGAATTCCCGAGCCTTGAATACAAGTATCTGAAATCCGCCCCGGTGGTCTACATCGGGTAAATCGCCACACGAAAGAAGGACTGCACCATGGCTCTTGACGGACTCTTCCTGCACTGCATCAGGCAGGAACTGGAGAACGCCGTCATCGGCGCAAAAGTGGATAAGGTCTACCAGCCCTCCTCGGAGGAACTGGTGCTGACGCTGCGCTCCCGGGACCTGGGGGCGCTCAAGCTGCTGCTCTGCGCCCGGGCCAACAGCCCCCGCATCCACCTGACGAAGGCCACGTTCGAGAACCCGGCCACCCCGCCCATGCTCTGCATGCTTCTGCGCAAACGTCTCGGCGGCGCCACGCTCACCGGCATCCGGCAGGCGGGCTTCGACCGCATCCTCTTCCTGGACTTCTCCGCCACCAACGAACTGGGCGACAAGGAGACGCTGACCATCGCCATGGAGATCATGGCCCAGTACAGCAACGTCATCCTCCTCGGTCCGGACGGGAAGATCATCGACGCCCTGAAACGGGTCGACCTCACCCGCTCCTCGAAGCGGCTCATCCTGCCGGGCCTCGCCTACGAGCTCCCGCCCCAGCAGGACAAACTGGCCCTGCCGGACCACAGCGTGGAAGAACTGGTCGCCCGCATCCGGGAGTTCCGGAGCAAGACCCTCTCCTCCGCGGTGCTGTCGTCCCTCCAGGGCGTGTCCCCGGCGCTGGCCAGAGAAGTGGCATTCCGCGCGCTGGGCGAGGACAAACCCCTCTCGGAGATGACAGAGGACGACTTCGTCGATCTCGAGTACCCGCTCCTGGAACTCAAAAAGGAAGTCGCCTCTCCCACCCACACGTTCTGTGTGGTCCGGGACGACAACGACCGGCCCTTCGAGTTCTCCTTCTGGGACCTGAAACAGTACGGGCCCTCCATGGCGACCGACCACTACGAGACCGCCTCGGAACTGCTGGACGACTATTATGCCCGGAGAGACTCTATGGAGCGCATCGCCCACAAGTCCTCCGACCTGCGCAAGTTCCTGAACAACGCGACAGAACGCATCGCCCGGAAAGTCGAAGTGCAGCGGGGCGAACTGGCGAAGTCCGTGGACCGCGAGAAGTTGCGGGTGTACGCGGAGCTCATCAACGCGAACCTCTACCAGCTGGAGAAGGGCGTCCTCTACTACGACCTCGAAAACTATTACGACGAAAACCGCATTTTGCGCGTTCCGGCGGACCCGGCCCTGAGCCCCGCCCAGAATTCGCAGAAATACTATAAAGACTACCGCAAGACCTACACGGCGGAGAAGAAACTGACGGAGCAGATCGAGCAGGGCACCGAAGAACTCGCCTACCTCGAGACCGTCAAGGACGCCCTGTCCCGGGCGGAGACCGAACGGGACATCGGCGAGATCCGCCGGGAACTGGTCGCGAGCGGCTACCTCAAAGACAAGACACCGGAGAAGAAGAACCGCAGAGGCTCGCAGCGGCGGGACGGCAAAAAAGCCCGCTCCGCGAAACAGCCGCCGGCCCTGCCGCCCCTCGAGTATGAGACCACGGACGGGTTCCGGGTCCTCGTCGGGCGCAACAACCTGCAGAACGACAAGCTCTCCATGAAGCAGGCCGGCAAGCTCGACATGTGGCTCCACACGAAGGACTTCCCCGGCTCCCACGTCATCATCGAGGCACAGGACGGCGAAGTTTCGGACCAGGCGATCGAGGAAGCTGCCATCATCGCCGCCGTCAACAGCACCGCCCGCACCGGCGACAAGGTCCCGGTCGACTACACGCTCGTCAAGAACCTGAAGAAACCCGCCGGCGCCCGCCCGGGCAAGGTCATCTTCCACACGAACTGGACCATCTATGTGACCCCGGACGAGGACTTCACGGAAGCACACCGAAAGAAATAAGCGCGGACACACAAAACGAAACACAACAGGAAAGACCCCGAAGGGAAACCCTTCGAGGTCTTTTTGCGTTCGTATGGCTCAGCAGGTACTGAGGTTTTCTTCAAACAGGTGGTTCACCTGGGCTTTCAGGAGTTCGTGCTCCGGGCGGGTGAGTTGCGGGTCCGCAGCGATGAGCGCACGAGCCGCAGAACCCGTCTCTTCGAGGATGTCGGTGTCCTCCATCATGTCGGCGATGCGCAGCTCCGGCAGGCCGTGCTGCCGCCGGCCGAAGAAGTCGCCGGGGCCTCTGAGGGCGAGGTCGGCCCGGGAGATCTCGAAGCCGTCGGTGGTTTTACACATGACGCCGAGGCGCTCCTTCGTCTTCTGGCTCTTGTTGTCCGAGAGCAGGATGCACGTGGACTGGTGGGAACCCCGGCCGACCCGCCCCCGCAACTGGTGCAGCTGGGAGAGGCCGAACCGTTCTGCATTCTCAATGAGCATGATGACCGCATTCGGCACATCGACGCCGACTTCGATGACCACGGTGGCCACCAGAAGCTGGATGTCCCCGTGGAGGAAGCGTTGCATGACGTCGTTCTTTTCGGCAGGTTTCATCTGTCCGTGGAGCAGACCGACGCGGTAGTCCTTGAACGCGCCTTTGGTGATCTTATTGTAATATTCCGTGGCGGAGACCAGTTCTTCGGTCTCTCCCTCCTCGACCAGCGGACAGACGATGTACCCCTGTCGCCCCTCGTCGAGGAACTTTTTGATGTATCCGTACGCCCGCTCCCGGATGGAGGAGTCGATGCGGTAAGTCTCGATGGGTTGTCTCCCCTTCGGGAGTTCGTCGATGACAGAGACGTCGAGGTCTCCGTAGATGGCGAGGGCCAGTGTTCTCGGGATGGGGGTGGCCGACATGACCATGACATGGGCGCCGTCGCCCTTCTCGGCCAGCGCGCCTCTCTGCCGGACCCCGAACCGGTGCTGCTCATCGGTGATGACGAGGCCCAGTTCATCGAACCAGACGTCCTCGGTGAGGAGCGCGTGGGTGCCGACGATGAAGTCGATGTCACCGTTGCGCAGCGCCGCTTTGATGCGTTTCTTTTCCGCCGCGGTCGTGCTGCCGGTCAGCAGTTCGACCGTGACATCGGTCTTCCCGAAGAACATCTGCATGGTCGCGAAGTGCTGCTCCGCGAGGATCTCGGTGGGCGCCATCATGGCGGACTGGTACCCGTTCTTCGCCGTCACATAGACAAGGGCGGCGGCCACCATGGTCTTGCCGGAGCCGACGTCGCCCTGGACGAGACGGTTCATGAGGAAGCCGCTCTTCATGTCCTGGATACAGGCTTCCACGGCCCGCTTCTGGGCACCGGTGGGCTCGAAGGGCAGGAGTTCGTAGAACTCTTCGGAGCAATCGTCCCGGAGGATGACGTCCGACCCCGCCTTGTTGTCCTCCCGCAGCATGCACATGCCGAGCTGGAGGTCTAACAGCTCTTCGAAGATGAATCGCCGCCGGGCCTGCATCATCCGCTCCATCGACGAGGGGAAATGGATCTCCTGCAGCGCCTCTTTCAGCGACAGAAGGCCGTACTGCTCCCGCAGGTCATAGGGCAGGGACTCCTCGGCGAAGCTGCCGTACTGGCTGAGAGCCTTTTCCATGCAGCCTTCAATGTATTTCGAAGACATGTTTTTGGTGGTGCGATACACGGGTCGGATGCGGCACTTCTCCCCGACATCTTCGATGTCCGGCGAGAGCATCTCCCGCATGTTCCCTTCCAGGGTCACCTTGCCGTAGAAGAGGAACTCCTTGCCGGGTTCCAGCTTCGCGGCCGCGTACTTGTTGTTGAAGATGAGGACCTTCATGGGTCCGGTGGCGTCGAACACTCTGCATTCGAACACCGTGATGCCGCTGCGGGCACGGAAGCGGGACGGCGCCGACCGGACCGTGGCCCGGACACACACTTTCTCCTCCGACAGTTCCGCGCCGAAGATGGCGACGGGAGAAGACCAGTCCTGGTACGTCCGCGGGTAGAAGTGCAACAGGTCGTAGACGGTGTGCACGTCGAGCCGTTCGAACTGTTCGACCCGTTTCGGGCCCACGCCCTTCAGCGTCGACACATTGTAATCCATGAACATGAGGGTCCCCTCCTTTCTGTACCTATTATAGCATATTTCCTGCGGTTCCAAAAAAGCACCACTCGGGTCCGAGCGGTGCTTCTGGTTTGGTTATTCGACCGAGATGATGTAGCTGTACACCGGCTGGCCGCCCGGGATGACGGCGGTCTCGATGTCCTTGAACTTGTCGCGGATCATGCTCTCGAGTTCCGTGGCCTCCTCTTCCGTGGCGCCTTCGCCGAAGAAGATGGTGACCATAGTGGTCTTGTGGTTGCACAGGTGGCGGGTGATCTTGTAGGCAGCGGTCAGCGCGCTGTCCTCGACCACCGTGATGGCGCCGTTCTCCATGCCGAGCATCTGGCCCTCTTTGATCTTCAGGCCGTCGACGACACTGTCGCGGGCGGCGAAGGTGACCTGGGCCGTATCGACGGTGTCGAGGGAGCGGCTCATCTCGAGGTGGTTCTCCTCGACGGAGAGGTCCGGGTTGTAATGGATAAGCGCGGTGACACCCTGGGGAATGGTGCGGGTCGGCAGGACGATGACCTTTCTCGTGGAAAGCGCGGCGACCTGTTCCGCAGCCATGATGATGTTCTTGTTGTTCGGCAGGACGAAGACCGTGGAGGCCGGGACCTGCTCGACGGCATTGAGGATGTCCTCGGTGCTCGGGTTCATGGTCTGGCCGCCGGAGACGACGAGGTCGACACCGATGTCCTGGAAGAGGGCGGCAATGCCGTCACCCGCGGAGACGGAGACGAAGCCGACTTCCTTGGTGATCTCGACCGGCGCCGCGGTTCCGGAGGACTCTTCGTCCGGTTCTCCGATCCGTTCCGGTTCGGAGTGGTACTGGTGCAGGTCGACTTTCAGCATCGGGTCGTTCTCGGGACGGTCCATGTTGTTGACGGCCGCCTTCGCGAGAACGCCGTATTTCAGGGCCTGGTTCATCGCCCGGCCCGGGTCGTTCGTGTGGACGTGGACTTTGATGAGTTCCGGCTCCACCTTGACGGTGAGCTGGTCGCCGATGGACTCGAGGTACGCTTTCAGCGCGGTCGGGTCCTTTTTGGCGACGGGGTCTCTCATGACGAGCAGTTCCACGCAGTAGATGTACTGGAGGGTACCGGAGGTCAGAGGCTCGCCGGCCGCGGCCGGAACGGAAGCGCTTTCGGCGCCCTCGGCGGGAGCCGGTGCGGGTGCCGCCTCACGGCGCTGGACGTTCTCCTGTTCCTGAGGTTCGGAGTCGGAGGTGTTCGCCACGATGACGCCGTCCTGGAAGACGGACTGCATGCCCTCGAAGATGAGGAGGAGGCCCTGGCCACCGGCGTCCACGACGCCCGCTTTCTTCAGGACCGGAAGCAGTTCCGGCGTCTGTGCCAGTGCATCGCGCGCGCCCTCGATGACATGGGCGAAGACTTCAGCGAACGATGCTTCTTTATGTTCCGTACCGTACCGGGCACCGGCCTGGGTCGCCAGACGGACGACGGTCAGGATGGTACCTTCGGTGGGCGTCATGACCGCTTTATAAGCGGACTCGACACCGTAGGACAGCGCAAGGATCATGTCCCGCACGTCGATCTCTTCTTTGCCCTTGAGGCCTTTGGCCAGCCCTCGGAAGATGAGGGACAGGATGACGCCGGAATTGCCTCGGGCGCCCCGCAGCATGGCGGAGGAGGTCGTCTTCGCGACCTTGTCGACAGCGACATCGTCCGGGAGCCGTTCGAGCTCCTTGCGGGCGGAGGTGATCGTCATCGACATATTGGTTCCCGTATCGCCGTCCGGCACCGGGAACACGTTGAGTGCGTTGACCGCATCTCTCTGGTTCGTGATATTGTAGGCCGCCGAGATCACGGCGTCCCGGAATATTTGTCCGTTGATCAAAACTCTCGCACTCTCCTTAGGAAATCATGGAATCGACGAACACGTCGACCTTCTTGACGTTCATGCCGGTCACGTCTTCGATGGTGTACCGGACTTTTTCGACAAGACTCCGAACGACGGTCGAGATATTGAGGCCGTAGGTCACGACGATGTGGAGTTCGATGACCAGCCCGTCGGGTTCTCTGCGCACAGAGACGCCCTGATCCAGGTAGCGGGTCTTGCGGTCGAAGAACGACCGGACGCCCTGGAACGCGTTGCTGTTCGCCATTCCGACGACACCGAAACAGGTCGGCACGATGCTGCCAAGGAGTTCCGAGAAGTATTCTTCATTGATTTCGATGGTCCCTAACGGGTTTTCGAATTTAACCATTTCGGTACCTGCCTTTCACGTGTTCATGGTATTTTATCACACACGCGTGCATATTTCAATTTTACAAACAAATTATTTCGTCAGCCGAATTTCCAGTCCATCACATTGGCATAGGGGTTGCCCGGAAGCGGAAGGACATCCGACTTCACCCGCGTGGAATAAGCGAGCAGGCCGGTGCGGAAGCCGATGGTCAGGAAGGGCATCTGCTTGTAGAAGCCCTTGATGAAGGCCTCACAGGTGGAGGAGCCGCGCTGGACGGCTTCCCAGGAGCTCTGGAGCTGCTTGTCGTTCAGGACACCGGTGATGTCCATGTCGTTGGGCAGCCGGTACTCGCCGACATACAGGTCATAGAGACCGCTGTTCACGGCACTCTTGTAGACCGCCGGGGCCAGGGCTTCGACCTGACAGCTGACACCCGCCGAGGACAGCTCTCTCGCCAGTTCGGAGGCGATCTGTTCCCGGAAGGGGTTCTCTTCGAGGGTGACGATCTTGAGGGTCTGGTCCTTCAGCATCTCCGCCAGCAGTTCCTTCGCCTTGGTGCGGTCCATCGACTCGGTCTTGACCTCCTCGAGGGCGTACCATTCCGGGTTCAGCGGCAGTTCCGAAGAGTCCGCGTACCCGCTGAGACAGGACCCGATGAGGGTCTTGCGCTCGAGGATGGCGTTCATCGCCTGCCGGACCGAGGCTTCGGCCAGGTTGCCGTTCTCCCGGATGCCGATATAGACGAGATTGTTGAGGGGCATCTCGGTCTCTTCGGGGATGCGATAGGTCTGGGCACCCCGGGAGAGGTCGTCGACCGCCGCGTTGACGGTGTCGATGTTCAGGCTGTCGAACAGTGTATCTTCATCGGGGATGTTCAGGAGGAAGATCTGGTCCGCCCGGTACTTTTCACTGTACTGGTCGCTCTTCTTCAGGACACCGCCCGCGTCATGGCTCTTGTAGACGAACTTGCCGGAGCCCACCGGAACACTGTCCGCCTTGTCCGCAGTCCCGGACTTGACGATGGGGAACACGAGGTTTGCGGCGATGTACCGGTTCGTCTTTTCGAGCGTGAAGTTGACGGTCGTGGTGCCGCCGGCAGTCGCTTCGCGGATGCCGGACAGGAGGCCGCCGTAGTAGGTGGAGTTCTTCGCAAGGTTATAGGAGTAGACGACATCGTCGGCCGTGATGACCGAGCCGTCACTGAATCGCCGCTCCCCGTTCATGGTCAGCATGAGGGTCGTCCCGTTGACCGTCGAGTTCTCGACGAGAGACATGGAGGGCTCGTAATGTTCGTTGATGGTGTAGAGCCCGTCATAGATGAGGGGCATGATCGCCTGGTTCATGAGGCTCGTGCAGGTGAAGGGGTTCACGCCCTCTTCCCGCGAGTAGGGCAGGATGAGGTCCGTTTCCTCGGCGACACCGGCCGGTTTCCGGGTGTCCTCCTTCGTGCGGGAGGTGGTGTCGTCGCCCCGGCTGCAGGCGGCAAGGAGCAGCACCATGCACAGAGCCAGCAGGAGGGCTGCCGCGCGCCGGAGGATGTGATTCACTCGTTTCATAGAGGTGCTTCCTTTCTTATCGGATACAGATTCGTTCGACCCGTTCACAGGTCCCGGTCTTCTCGTCGATGTCGAAGAGACAGCCGCAGAGCATGGGCTCCCCTTCCGCGAAGTCGAACCGGGCGGGCATGTTGGTGCGGAACTTCTCGATGATGATCTCCGGCTTCACGCCGAGGACCGACTGTTCTGTGCCGCACATGCCAAGGTCGGTGATGTAGCCCGTGCCGCCCGGCAGGATCTGCTCGTCGGCGGTGGGCACGTGGGTGTGAGTCCCGAAGACGGCGGACACTTTTCCGTCGAGGAAAAAGCCCATGGCCCGTTTTTCGGAAGTGGCCTCCGCATGGAAGTCCACGAGGATGACCGGACAGGAGGACAGTTCCCGGAGCTGTTTTTCGATGGCCGCGAAGGGGTTCCCCACCGGGTCCATGTAGACCGTGCCGAGGAGGTTGATGACCCCGACTTTGTACCGGCCCTTGTCCACGACACAGACGCCTTTGCCGGGCGTGCTGTCCGGGAAGTTCGCCGGGCGGAGCACGAAGTCGTTGTCGTCGAGGTAGTCGTACAGTTCTTTCCGGCGGAACACGTGGTTGCCCGTCGTGATGACATCGGCGCCGCTCACGAACAGATCTTCACAGAGGTCGGGCGTGATGCCGTTGCTGACCGCCGCGTTCTCGCCGTTGATGACGCAGAAGTCCACGCCCTCGGTCCGGCGGAATGCCGGGAGGACGGAGCGCACGAATTCGACGCCGGTCTTCCCCACGACGTCCCCGATCGCAAATACTCTCATCATAACTATGCCTGCCTGTCCATAAAAGTGAGAAAAAGGGCCTTTTCGGGAACCACCCTGAAAAGACCCTTTCTAACAGTCTCGTTATTTCGCGTAATCCATTACGCGGCTCTCCCTGACGACATGGATCTTGATCTGTCCGGGATATTCCATTTCGCTCTCGATCCGCTGTGCGATGTCATGCGCGATGATGACCATCTGATCGTCATTGACCTTTTCGGGTTTGACGACGACTCGGATCTCACGACCGGCCTGGATAGCGAAGGAGTTCTCGACTCCGCCATAGGAGTTGGCGATCTCTTCGAGTTTCTCCAGACGCTTGATGTAGTTCTCGATGTTCTCGCGGCGGGCGCCGGGACGGGCGGCGGAGATGGCATCGGCCGCCTGTACGATGAAGGCGACGGTGGTCTTCGCTTCGATGTCTCCGTGGTGCGCCTTGATGGCGTGAACGACGGCTTCGCTTTCACGGTACTTCTTCGCGGCATCTGCGCCGAGGGTGACATGGGACCCTTCGAACTCGTGGTCGAGGGCTTTACCGATGTCGTGGAGCAGGCCGGCGCGTCTCGCCTGTTTGACGTCAGCGCCCAGTTCAGAGGCGATGAGTCCGGCGATGTAGCAGACCTCCAGCGAATGGTCCAGAACGTTCTGGCCGTAGCTGGTGCGGTAGCGGAGTTTACCGAGCAGTTTGATGAGCTCGGGGTGGAGGCCGGTGACACCGGCGTCCAGAACAGCCCGTTCACCGGTCTGTTTGATGGTCTGGTTGACTTCCCGTTTGGCCTTTTCGTAGGTCTCTTCGATGCGGGCCGGATGGATGCGGCCGTCCTGGATGAGACGTTCGACGGTCAGGCGGGCGATCTCCCGGCGGACCGGCTCGAAGCAGGAAATGGTGATGGTCTCCGGCGTGTCGTCGATGATGAGGTCGACACCGGTGACGGTTTCGATGGCGCGGATGTTCCGGCCCTCGCGGCCGATGATGCGGCCCTTCATTTCATCGTTCGGCAGAGAGACGACGGAGACGGTGGCGTCCGTGGTCCGTTCTGCGGCGCAGCGCTGGATGGCGATGGTGACGATCTCGCGGGCGAGTTCGTCGGAACGTTCTTTGATCTGTTCCTTCGCCTCCATGATGCGGGTGGCTTTCTCGTGGTCGAGTTTCTCATCGACCTGGCTCAGGATCTGCTCCCGGGCCTGGGCCTCGGTGAGACCGGAGATTTTCTCGAGGATCTCGAGCTGGCTCTTCTTGAGAGACTCCAGTTCCTCTTCCTTCTGTTCCGCGTCCTTGAGTTTCTGGTTGAGTTTCTCTTCCCGTTTTTCAAGGCTGGCGGTCTTTTTATCGAGGTTTTCCTCGCGCTGGATGTTTCTGCGTTCCTGACGCTGTACCTCCGTACGGCGTTCCCGCAGTTCGCGTTCCGTTTCGGTCCGCGTTTTGTGTATTTCGTCTTTTGCTTCTAAAATGGCTTCTTTCTTCTTCTGCTCGGCAGTGGTAAGAGCCTGATTTATGATGCGTGTCGCTTCCTGGTTCGCGGAGCCGATGGTGGCTTCTGCAACTTTCTTACGGTGCGCCTGTCCGGCAAAGAAACCGACGACTGCGCCGCCTACCAGAGCAATCAGGATTAAAGCAATAGCTAAAGGTGTCATAAACCTAGAAATACACCCCCTTCTATAAAATTTCACGCCTTATATTATAAAAAGGACCCATGTCAATTGTCAAGTAGATGCCCTTTCCGAAACGGCTTCTCAGACAAAAAGAAAACGACAGGCAGTTCCTGTCGTTTTTCTGTTATCCGTTTTTCGTTCCGGACTGTAAATGGTCGATGATCTGTTCCACATCCGGTTCCAGTTCGATTCGGCTCTTCTCCAGCATCGTTCCGTCCATCATGGTGATGACCAGTCTGGCCAGCGCCCGGGCCGAAAGGCCTCCGGGAGAGGTCAGCCAGGACGTCAGTGTGCTGACGAGAGCACCGCTGACGAACGCGAACCAGAGCCGCGACTCCGCATCGGTCATGGAGGTCCGGTTGAAATGGAGCTCTTTGACCGACTGGAAATAGCCGGGCATTTTCAGCGAGAGAAGATAGACCAGATCGTTCTTCATCAGCAGGCGCATGAAGCTGGCATGCTCCTGCCAGTAGCGGAAAAAGCAGCAGATGATGTCTTCCCAGTTATTGACTTTCTTCTTCGAAAGGTACTGAAGGAACCCTTCGAAGTGTTCGTCCAGACGGCAGAGAAGAACGTCTTCCTTGGTCTCAAAGTTGTGATAGAACGTCTGCCGGGTCAGTCCTGCCCGGTCAACGATGTCCTTGATCGAGATCTTCGAGAATGGAGTAACCTGCATGAGTTCCAGAAGAGCGTCGGTAATGCGTCGTTTCGAACGGACGGAGATGGGGTTTTCCCTGTTTTCGCCCACTCTACTCACCTCTTTCATCCCACATAATAACATAAAAAATGAGGCTCGAAAAGACATCGGGCCTCATTTTCTTAATTTAATCTTAAAAACTTTTCGTGTTGTTTTACCGGCTTACCGGAAGGGGTTGAAGTAGAACCGGGTGGTGGACTCACTCTGGGTGGTCGACTCGGCGGTATTGCCTTTGTCTTCGAGCAGGGTCGCCTTCACGGTGAAGGTGGAGATGCTGTAGTCGTCTTCCACGTGGGCGATGGACAGCGTCAGGACGTCGCCCGGGTCTGCGTCTTCGACGGCTTTCAAAAGGTCGCCGGACTTCTCGAGGTCTTCCCCGTTGACCGCGGTGATGATGTCACCCGCGACTGCCTGGGTACCGGTCAGAGCGCTGTCATCGTTGATCGCCGCAATGACGATGGAGCCGGAAGGCAGCTTGTTCTGTTTGGCGATCTGTGCATAGGTGGAGTTCTCGGAGATGGGGACGTAACGGATGCCGAGTTTGGCACGGCCGGTGACGTAACCGCTCTTCAGGATGTCATCGACGACGCTCTTCGCGACGTTGATCGGGACGGCGAAGCCCATGCCTTCGAACTCTTCGGACGCGATCTTCGAGGAGTTGATGCCGATGACCTGACCGTAGCTGTTGATGAGGGCGCCGCCGGAGTTGCCGGGGTTGATGGCCGCGTCGTGCTGGATGCACTCCATGGTGTAACCGCTCTCATTGCTGCTGGTGGGACGGTCGATGGCAGAGATGATGCCGGAGGTGACGGAGCCGTAGAACGCCGTGCCGCCGGGGTTACCGATGGCATAGACGGGCTCGCCGACCTTCAGGACCGTGGAATCGCCGAACTCAGCGGCTTCCAGCTTGGTGGTCTTGATCTGGATGACACCGATGTCGGTCCGGTTGTCGTAACCGACGAGCGTAGCATTGTACTGGGTACCGTCTTCCAGCTGGATCTTCAGGGTCGTGTTGGCGGTGTCGACGATGTGCGCGCAGGTGACGACGTACGAGTAGCCGGACTTTTCATCGACACTCATGACGACACCGGAGCCTTCGCCGTACTTGTCGCCCCGCTGGTCGTATACCACGACAGCGATGACGGAGGGCTTGCACTTCTGAGCGATCTCGACACTGGTCAGGGCACCGTCGGTGTTCTCCTCATCGTAGGCTCTCGTGTCCCCGATGTTGATGGAGTTGCGGGTGTCCTTCGTGGTCGTGGTCCGGGCGGCCTCAGCCTCACGGGCATCGCGCCCCACATAGGCGACACCGATGGCGATGCCGACGATGAGGAGGATGGCGATGATGAGGGCCAGAAACACTTTCGAGCCGCTGCTCTTTTTCTTGTTGTCTTCCATGGGTTATCACTCCTGTGGATCTGTAGTTTTTTCTATGGGGATCCAGAACCGGAAGCTCGTGAACCCGCCGGGCTCACTTTCGGCGTAGATGTCTCCGCCGTGGAGTTCCACGATATCCTGGGCAAGGTTCAGGCCGAGGCCGACGCCCTTGACATGTTCGCTTCTGGATTTATCGACTTTGTAGAACCGCTCGAAAATGCGGTGGATCTCCTCTTCGGGGATGCCTTTGCCGGTGTTGGAGATGCTGATGAGCGCGCGCCCGTCGGTCTCTTCCATACCGACCCGGATGGTGCCGCCCTTGTTCGTGAACTTGACGGCGTTGTCGAAGAGGTTGTATGCGACCTGGAACAGGAGTTCCGAGTCCGCCTGCACTTTGATGTGGGGCAGGTCTTCGAAGCCTTCGATGACAAGTCCGCCTTCGTCGACCGCGCTTTCAAAGCTCAGGAGCGCGTTGAAGAGCAGCTGGTTGAGGTCGGTCGTCGAGTAGTGGAGGTTCTCCTCCCCCGCTTCGATCTTGGACAGGATCAGCATGGTGACGACCAGGCGGGCCAGTCGTTTGATCTCGCTCGAGACGATGCCGAGGTACCGGCGCTCTTCCGAGGGCGGGATGGTACCGTCAAGGATGCCGTCGACGAAGCCGCCGATGGTGGTCATCGGGGTCTTCAGTTCGTGGGAGACGTTCGCGATGAAACTCTTACGGGAGTCCTCGATGACTGACAGAGACGTGGCCATGTCATTCAGAGACTCGGCGAGTTCCTGCTGCTCCTTGGCGCCCCGGACTTCGAGGCGTTCCGAGAAGTTGCCCTTCGAGTACTGTTTCGTGAGGCGGGACATCTTTTCCATCGGCCGGACCAGCTGCGCCGCGAATACGTAGGACAGCAGGACCATGATGATGAGCGAGATGAGGGCCGCGATGACGAACATCTTCGTCAGGTTCTTCGAGTATGGGGACAGGATGTTGTAAGAGGTGGAGATGGCATAGACATAGCCGGAGGGCATGCCGCTGCGGATGATCTGCGCGCCGCCGATGACCTGCTTCGCGCCGCTGAAGGGCTTCGGCAGGGAGGCGACGGTGCTGTAGCCGTTGCCGGACGTCTTGTTCAGGATGGACGACGGCATGGCAAAGCCGCTGTGGGTCTCACATTCGCCGGTCTGCAGCGTATGGGTCTGGGTGTCGACCATGTGGCGGCAGAGGACCAGACGGCCTTCCGCGTCGCAGAGGAACACGTCCGCTTCGATGGTATCGGAGACGGTGTTCAGCGTATCGGCCAGAGCCAGCGCGGAGTCGTAAGCGTCTTCCTCGGTCACGTCGTCGGACATGAGGGACGCCGTCTTTTCGGCAATGACCATCGCGTTGGACGTGAGGACGTCCATGCGGTCGCTGTTCCAGTTCCCGGAAACGAACATCAGGAAGATAATGTAAAGCACCAGGAAACTGATGGTGACGCTGGCAATGGAGAACCCCATGTAACGGAAGAACAGATTGTACTTCCGGCGCATGGGTTTCTTCGTGTCGTTAGGATTCTTCATAGGATGTTATTCTGCGGTGTCGAACTTGTAGCCGACGCCCCAGACGGTCTTCAGCGCCCACTTGTCGGAGACGCCTTCGAGTTTTTCACGAAGCCGCTTGATGTGGACGTCTACGGTGCGTGAATCGCCATAATAATCGAAGCCCCAGACCTCATCGAGGAGCTGGTCTCTCGTGAAGACATGGTTCGGGTTGCTGGCGAGGTGGAAGATGAGTTCCAGTTCTTTCGGCGGAGTGTTGACGATCTTGCCGTCGACTTTCATCTCATAGTTTGTGAGGTTGATGGAGAGCTTGTCGTACTCGACGAGTTTTCTCTCCGTGGCGGCAGAGACATGAGTCCGGCGCAGAACCGCCTTGATGCGGGCGACGATCTCCTTCGGGTCGAAGGGTTTCACGATGTAGTCATCGGCTCCCAGCTCGAGTCCCAGGACTTTGTCGAATGTCTCACCTTTCGCGGTGACCATGATGATGGGCTTCTCCGAGACCTTGCGGATCTCCCGGCAGACCTGCCAGCCGTCCATACGGGGCAGCATGATGTCGAGGATGACAAGGTCGGGCTGGAACGTCTGGAACTCGCGGACGGCGGACTCACCGTCGTTCACGCTGTAGACGTTATACCCTTCATTTTCGAGGTACAATCCGAGGAGTTCGCAGATGTTTTTGTCGTCATCTACGACCAGGATTTTTCCGTTGCTCATTCTCTGATCCTCCTGTCCTCCTCCTGAAGCTGGATTGTAGGACCTACGCCTTAATTCAACTTAAAGAGGCACACATGTCAAGAACTTTAATATTATTAATTATTTAAGCACAAATATGACGAGATGTAAACAAAAGTGTACGAAAAAAGTCTAAATCGAGGACAAAGAATGACCTCCTCCGGAGAGACCGGAAGAGGCCATGGGTATGTATGCTGGTTGGCGATGAACGGATCAGATCTTCATAGCGACATCCCAGGCGCCCCAGATGGCGGCCTTGATGTTCGCGACCTTGTTCGCGTCGCCGATGGTGTAGACCGTCTTGCCGCCGACGGTGGTCTCGGTGTTGACCGGGACCAGCGGGCCGAGCAGTTCGGTGACGATCTCGTCGACTTTCTTGACGACCGGTTTGCAGACATCCGGGACCGGAACATTGACCGGGCCGACACCCAGGTTGTAGCCGGGTTCGACAATGGGAGTCGGCTTGTAACCGACGGACATGATGATGCTGTCTGCCGGCAGTTTGACGCGCTCTTTGTTCTTCTTCTCAACGATGACATAGTCGTCGCCGATCTCTTTGACGCCGGACTCAAGGAAGACCGGGACGTCATAGCACTTGAAGTAGTCACGCAGGAACGAAGAGTTCGCGAGGCAGAGGTTCTTGACGGCCATGAGGTCGTTCATCATTTCGACGATCTGCGGGTTCTTGCCCTTCTTGTGAAGGTCGAGTGCGATCTCGCAGCCGGTCAGGCCGCCGCCGATGATGACGACGTTCTCGCCGACTTCTTTTTCACCCAGCAGGTATTCGACTGCGGTCATGGCGCGATCGGCTCCCGGGATGGGAAGACGTTTCGCGACAGAACCGGTGGCGACGACGATGGCGTCAGCGTTCAGCTTGGTGAGGTCGGTGATCTCCGTACCGAACTGGATCGGGATACCCAGGTCGGTCATCTGCTTCTTGAACCAGGCGATGAGCTGTTTGTCGTGCTCCTTGAATTCCGGAGCAGCCGCCGCGATGAAGACACCGCCGAGCTCGTTCGTCTTTTCATAGATGGTCGGGTTGTGGCCGCGCAGTTTCAGGACACGGGCCGCTTCCATACCGCCGATACCGCCGCCGATGACGGCAACGTTCTTCGGATGTTTGGTCGGGACGATCTTGTACTTGTTGTGCTGCATGGACCGCGGGTTGACGGCGCAGTTGCACATGTTCATGGAGTGGGACAGGTCCTGATCGTTGTCGGAGCCCTCGTGCTTCGTGAGGTCGAAGCAGCCGGAGTGGCAGCAGATACACGGACGGATGTCGTCTTCCTGATCGTTGATCATCTTCGTGACCCATTCGGGGTCTGCGAGGAACTGACGGCCGACGGCCATGGCAGCGATCTTGCCTTCGGCAATGGCTTTGGCGCCGACGGCGGGCTGCATCTTGCCGGCGCAGACGCACGGCTTGTCAGTGAACTGCTGGATGTGCGAGACATCTTCGAGGCAGCAGTTGTTCGGCATGTACTGCGGCGGATGTGCCCAGTACCAGGCATCGTATGTACCGTTGTCGCAGTTGAACATGTCATAGCCTGCGTCGGACAGGTACTTGATGGCGCGCTCGGACTCTTCCATGGTACGGCCGACTTCGATGTAGTCTTCGCCGGGCATGGCGCCGGAGCGGTAACCCTTGGTCTTGGAGACGACGGAGTAACGCAGAGAGACCGGGAAGTCGTCGCCGCATTTGCTCTTGATCTCTTTGACGATCTTGACCGCGAAACGATAACGGTTCTCGAAGGATCCGCCGTATTCGTCGGTACGGAAGTTGCAGTACGGAAGGGTGAACTGGTCGAGCAGGTAACCTTCGTGGACTGCGTGGACCTCGACACCGTCGACGCCGGCTTCCTTGATGAGACGGGCGGTCTCGCCGAACGCGTAGATGATGTCGTCGATCTGTTTCTTGGTGAGGGCCTTGGCCTCCATCTTGTCGGTCCAGCGGTTCGGGGTGGCCGAGGGGGCCGCCGTCAGGTACTGCGGGTCCATGATGGGGCTGGCGATCTTGTTGACGATGTCGTTCTTACCGAGCATGGTCATCATCTCGGTGAGAGCCATGGCGCGGCCGAAGCCGGCGGTCATCTGGATGAACATCTTGGCGCCGGTCTTGTGGAACTCATCCATGAACTCCTTGAGCTGGTCGAATTTCCACTTGTGCTGGTACAGCCATGCGCCGCCGAGGATGTCCTTGACGGGTGCAATGCCGGGCAGGACCAGGCCGCAGTTGTTCTCGGCGATGGTCTTCAGAAGCCAGGCCGCTTCCTTGTCGAAATGGTTGGGTTCCGTCCACCCGAAGATGCACGTTCCGCCCATGGGAGCAAGGACGATCCGGTTCTTGATCTCGACATTGCCGATCTTCCACGGGGTAAATAGAGCGTTATACTCCTCTTTCATTTGCTTACACTTCCTTTATGCTTCTGCGGTTTCGCAGATTTCGATGACGTTTTCGATGAGATCCACTTTCTGAATGGTGCCGAGGGCCTCATAGCGGATGCCCAGGATGTCCGTGAAGGTCAGTTTCCCGTCTGCCGGAGAGACATCCACAGACTGGATGTTCTTGCAGAACAGGACCGGTTCCTTCTCGGTCATCTTGTAAACGGTAGACAAACACATAGTCAGCCCTCCAGTACCTTCAGTGCCTTTTCGAGTTTTCCGGTGCCGGTCTCATAATCGATGACAGCGGCATGGACCAGCTCTTTGGCAGTGCCGTTCAGTTTGTTGGCGATGTCATAGAGCTCATCGGCATGGTGCTTGTTGTGGTCGATCATGTACTTCAGCAGAGCGACCGCTTCGAGGTCCTCGTGGCTGTGGTTGTGGGGTTGAGCGTCCGGGCAATTGTTGCAACTCATTTGTCCGTTCTCCTTTCCGTAAAATTAACAGTACTATTATACCGCACAAACACCGTTCCGTTAACAGTTTTTAGAACTGGATATCATGTTCCTTGCGGTCGAAAAGAATGTTGACCTTCTTATAAAGCCATCCCATCAGCTTCATGTCGAGGTTCCAGAAATAGACCACGAACAGGACGCAGATGACGATGAGCAGGGTCTTGACTACCTTGAAGCAGAGACCCAGATGTTTTTTCATATGTACTCCTCCTTACGCAGCAGCGGCCTGACCCTTCTGGCGGGCATATTCCGCGGCGCCCAGGGCACCCATCAGCTGCGGGTCGACCGCGAGGTCGACGACTTTGATCTTCAGGACCTTTTCGATGGCGTCCTTCAGGCCGTCGTTCTTGGCGCAGCCGCCGGTCAGCGTGATGCTGTCGGTGGCGCCGGCCTTCTTCGCCATGACGAAGCAGCGTTTTGCAACGGACATTTCGATGCCGGCTGCGATCTCGTCCATCGCCTTGCCTTCACCGACGAGGGTGATGACTTCGGACTCGGCGAAAACGGTGCACTGCGCGGTGATCGGAATGATGTTCTTCGCCTGCAGGCTCAGTTTCGAGAAGTCAGACAGGGACATCTCGAAGCTTCTGGCCATGGCTTCGAAGAAACGGCCGGTACCGGCGGCACATTTGTCGTTCATCGCGAAGTTCTTGACGGTACCGTCGGTGTCGATGGCAATGCCCTTGACGTCCTGACCGCCGATGTCGATGATCGCCTTGACGCTGGGGTTCGTGACATGGACGCCCATGGCGTGGCAGGAGATCTCGGAGATGTTCTCGTCCGCGAAGGGGACCTTGTTACGGCCGTAGCCGGTACCGATGAGGTACGCAAGGTCGCTCTCAGAGTTCAGTCCGGCCTGGCCGAGGACTTCCTTCATCGCGATACGGGCGGACTCTTCCGCGTTGATCTTGGATTTGATGGTCGTACTGCCGACGATCTTGCCGGTCTCATCGAGAATAACTGCTTTCGTGTAGGTAGAACCTACGTCGCATCCACCATAATACTTCATAACAATACCTCTCTTTTAATCACATCGTGGTCTCGTCGTCGAATTCGACCAGAGACGGGTCAATGGGTTCTTCCTGCATGACCGTGTACATGTAGTTGTTGACACGGGCACGCATGTCTTTCCGGGAAACGGTCCGGGGATCCATGAGGTCGTGCTCGATCCAGATGAGACGTACGCCGTGCTCTCTTGCCTGGTCGTCGAACAGACCCTGGAGGGTGGACATATTCTTACAGGACACGTGCTGGTACATGATGACGATCTCGGGTCTCCAGATGTCTACCTGGCGCCAGAGTTCATCGACAACATGCTGATAGCCGCCGTTCGTATGACGACGCATGACCATGCGCTCGTACAGACGAGCCATATCGCGAAGAGCCTCTTCGGGGTCGGACGTGTTGAGGTGCTTCGTGAAGTTCAGGCCTTCCATCTCGACCAGGACGTTGATGCCCCAGCAGTTGGCGAGCCAGTTGGAGAAGTTTGCGTAATAGTGAGCCGGGACGGACCAGACGATGGCGCGGTGGCGCATCTTGCCGACCCAGGGTTCCTCGTGGTTTTCGTAGGCCTGCATCATGAGGGTGTTGACCTTTTCAAAAGTCTTCATGACACGGGGGTCGATACCGCCGTCCATCTCATAGTTCCATTTGCGGAACAGCTCGTAGGCGGGGCCGATGAGCTGCGGGGTGTCGGTCTGGTTGACTTCCCACTTCTGCAGTTCGTAGTCGGTCTCCTGGTTGAAGCGGTCCATGCAGGTGAAGTAGCTCTCCCAGCTCCACTTGGCGCCGGTCCGCTCTTCGATGAACTTGATGCAGTTCTTGACTTCGAGGACGGCCTGGTTCATGACGGACTCGTCTTCGTACCGGACCGGGAAGGTCAGGTGGAAGGTCGGGAGGTCCTTGAACCGGCGGGACGTGTACTCGGAGGCCATGACGGAACCGTCACAGGGCATGGAGCTCGAGATGAAGCAGGCACCGAGGTGCGGCAGAGCGTCGAGGACGACGGCGCCGCATTCGGACGTCGGGACGGGGCAGGTGTCCGAGGGAAGACCGTAGGCTTCGACGGCATCGATGTACGGCTCACAGACCAGCTGGTCGACTTCGGAAACAAGGAAGACCGGAAGCAGCTGATAGGGGATGCCGAGCAGGTCGGGGAAACCGGCCATGATCTGTCCCATGGTCATCTCATCGAGCAGGACCGTCTGTTTCGACAGTTCGACGGAGTTACCGTTCTTCGTGTCGCCCTTGGCGAGGAAGAGCAGGTTCTCCGTAACGAAACGGAAGATCGCGAAAATGAGTTCGTGATGCATCTTCAGCGCGTTGCCGCGGAGGCCGAGGATCAGCTTGTCCGCGAACGCGTGGGCATTGAAGTAGGAGACCATCCAGCGATAGTGGAACAGCTGGTTCATTGCCGGGATGAGGTCGTTGCCAAACGTGGTGAGCATCATGCCCCACAGTCTCGCCCACTCGTAGAAGTCGATGGCGGTGGACTCGATGCCGCGCCATTCACGGCGGACCATGGCCATCTGGCCGTTGCGGTAGAGTTTACCGAGGTGTTTCTCGCCGTTCAGGACGAGGTCTTTCCGCTCTGCCCAGCTCATGGCGAGGACGTCTTTGCACTCCTGCGTCAGACGCTCTTTGAACGCTTCGGCGTCGGCGATGCGCGCTTCCTTGACATCGTTCCAGTCGGTGTGCTTGAACATGTCGAGGGCGATGCTGCCGACTTCCTTCAGATTCTTCTTCTGGTCGGCCCAGACCATCTGGTCCTTTGCCTTGAAGAATTTCGGATTCGGATATTTCGGGGTGTTGTTACTCATGCGGAAGCCTCCTTCCGGGACTGGATCCGTTTGATCTCCAGCGCCTCAACGAAGGCCTGGAACCGGGTCCGGAGCTGACCCGAGGAACGGGCGCGGTACGGTCTGTCGATGGACAGGACCGGCCAGCCGTATTCGTCGTTCAGGATGTGGCTTGCGAGCGGACGTTCGAAGGCCCAGAAGTCGCAGAATTTCATCTGCTCGTAGATGATGCCATCGGCGCCGAATTCTCTCGCCAGCTGGTCCGCGACGTCGCGGCGCTGCTGGATCTTCTCCTCGCTCATGTAGCGGGCGCACTGGGACGTCTGCATGTAATGGCGGCAGATCTGATAAACGAGGTCTTCCTCATCGTTGAGCTCGATGCGCTCGCGGCCCGGGTTCGAGCCGTAGCAGTAACGGTCGGCAACAATGAATGCGCCACACTCTTCGATGAGTTTGATGAGCTCGGGGTCATCGATCTCGGAACCGACGATGGCGACTCTGGCACGGTACCAGGGTTTCGGGTCGAGTTCACGGGCCTTGACCTCCTCCAGCGTCTCCTTGAGGTACGGCAGGATGAGCGCGGTCGGGCAGACATAAGACACCAGCGTGCAGATGGCGAATTCATACCCGGTGATGGGGGCGTTCTCCAGCTTTCTCAGTTCGCTGAGTTCGGTGATGACGTCGCACAGCTCATTGTGCTCTTTGACGGCCGCGCGGATGGCGTCGTCGGAGACGTCCACACCATAGACGTTCTTGAACTCGTCGAGCAGACGGAGCCGGACCTGGATCGCCATGTGCTCGACGCTGTAGTCCTCGACTTTGTAGGGGACGTCCAGATGCGTGCAGAAGAAGTCCGGTTTCGTGTTGCAGTTCAAAACTTCGATGTGCTCGGCACAGCGGTTCATCGCCGAACAGGCATCGACTTCCGCGAGGACGTCGAGGTACTGGTAACCGCCTTCGATGGCACGTTCCAGCACGCTGCGGGCGAACTCACAGGTGTAGTTCGACATGTAGTACGTTGCGATGTCGATGGAGCCCGTATTCGGAGCTCTCAGTCTCGTCGAGAAACACTTGCCCACATTCAGAAGCACTTCCGGCATGTGGTAGCAGGTGTAACCGACACAGATCTGACCGTCTGCCTGCGCCTGTTTGATCAGTTCGTTGTCCTGATTCTGGAGCAGGTCTTCAAAGTAGATCAGATGTTTTAGATCCTTCATTTACACACCTCTCTCAAAAAAAATACTTGGCCTAACCTTAAATGGCACATTTTTACAGAAATGTGCCGTTCATTTTTATAATAGTTCTTTATACAGCCTTCGGAAAGAACAAACGTGTAAAAAGTGTGCAAAAAAACAAAAAAAATAGATAAGCGGCCTGTTTTTTTAGTAAAACAGTACGCTTATCGTTACGTTCTAAACATTATCTGTTTTTCTGCGCAGTCGTTCAGTCCCGGCTCTCCCAGTCCCCACAGACCCGGACGGAGGCCGCCATGGCTTCGGCGATGTGTTCGATGTCCCGGTCGGAGCCGCTGCGGAGCCAGTCCTTGATGAGACCGTACATGCCGTAGGTCCAGAAGAGAGAGCTGCGGCGATGGATGCTCTCATTGATGTCGGGGTGGTTCTTGCGGAACTGTTCGAAAACCAGTTCCCGGATGGGCTGCGCGATGGCTTCCGTCACGGAATAGTTCTCTGCGTCGAGCAGCAGTGTCTGGGTCAGGGACAGGTTGCCGGGGTCGGTAAGGTACTCGAGGAGCCGGTGGTACCGGGCCCATTCGGTCCCCTGCTGTTCATCCTCCAGAATACCGGCACGGATGACGTCGCACAGCTCGTTGCCGTACTTTTCCGCCAGCGCGTTGGTCAGGTCGTCGATGCCGTCATAGTAGGCATAAAACGTGGAACGGGAAATGTGGCCGATGTTGGCAACGTCCCGGACATATACTTTGCTGATGACTTTCTTCTCCTCGATGGCCGTCAGGAATGCATCCATGATGACCGCCTTGGTCTGTTCCGCGTGTCTTCCCAATTTGCTTCACTCCCAGGGGTTCGTCATTTCTATTGTTAATTTTTTCTCAAACCGGGGCATATTATATACAAGACACGCGTACAGAAAAAGGTCACATTTTTAAGATGTGTCCAGTTTTTTCGCAAAGCTGGGCAAGTGCCCAATAATTTTTACAAAAAAAGAACGACACGCGTCCGACAGGCGGTGCCGTTCTCTGAATACTTGTTAAAAACCGCGCAGTTCCGCGCGTTACGGGGCCAGCGTATACTTCGTGACACGCAGTTTGACAGCACCGTCCGCGAGGAACGCGATGCGGTCTGCGGAGAGGTCCGTCTCGAGGGTCGTGCTCATGACCTTTTCCCCGTCGCCGATGAAGACTTCGGCGCTGAACCGGTCGAGGATGATCCGCAGTTTCAGTTTGCCGTCCTCATGGGACACGGCAGCTTTCCGCTGGTGGATGATCGCCCGGCGGGAGCCCGAATACATGCGGTCGATCTTGACCGTGGACTCCTTGCGGCGGAAGCGGACTTCCGTGTAGAAGTCGTCGTTTTTGGCAAACCGGATGGCAAATCGCCGATAGAGTGCCTCCGGGTCGGCGGCCTCCACTTCCACAGTGAGGTCCACCATGCGGCCGGAAACGCCTTCCAGCTCCCGCTCCTCGGAGTCGAGGACGAGGTCTTCATACACGACTTCGTCGGTGCGCAGGGCTTCCAGTTCCCGAATGGGCGTCTGGTACAGGATGCCGTCTTTCAGGTGCAGCTCGCGGGGGATGCTCATCTGGCCGAACCAGGGGATCGACTCGGTGTGCAGGTTACAGGTGTCCCAGTTCTGCATCCAGCCGATCATGATGCGGCGGTCGTCCGGAGCGAGGACCGTCTGCGGGGCGTAGAAGTCGATGCCGTAGTCTACGGCGTGGTCCACTTCCTCGAAGAAGGTCTCCGTCTCCTCATCGTAGGTGCCGGTGAGGTAGAACGTGCCGTTGCCGTTCTGGTACTCGAGGCCCTTCGGGAGCATGTCCTGAGAGCTCGCGAGCAGTACGTGTTTCCCGTCCAGTTCGAAGAAGTCAGGGCACTCCCACATGCGGCCGAGCCGGTAATGGTTTTCCGAGAACGCTTTGACGAATTCCCAGTGAATGGCGTCCTCCGAGCGGAACAGGAGCATCTGTCCGCCATGGCCCTCCCGGTCATTGGCGATGAGCGCCCGGTAAGTGCCGTCTGCCACCCGCCAGGGTTTCGGGTCCCGGAACGCGTATTTGCTGCCGCCCTCCGGCAGGTCCGCGTCCGTCAGGACCGGGTTGCCCTCGTATTTTTCATAGTCGAGGCCGTCGCCGAACGCAAGGTTCTGGGTCTGGACCTCCTGTGTCTTGCCGCCCTCGCCGATCTCGTTGATGATGCCCGTGTACATGAGCATCTGCCGGCCGTCGGGCAGAGTGATGGCGTTGCCGGAGAAGCAGCCGTCCCGGTCATAGATGCGGTCCGGAGCCAGCGCTGCCGGCAGGTACTCCCAGTGGAGCAGGTCGGTGCTCACCGCGTGGCCCCAGTGCATGGGCCCCCAGTGGGAGTCGTACGGGTGGTACTGGTAAAACATGTGGTACTGACCCATATAGTAGGAGAAGCCGTTCGGGTCATTCATCCAGCCCACACGGGCGGACAGATGGAACCCCGGCCGGTCCTCCGGTTTGATGTAGGTTTCGACGCCCTCTTCATAGCGGCGGGCATCTCTCAGTGCCTGACTCATTGCACAGGTACCTCCCCGAAAAATTTGCGTTATTGTATTACCGTTTCATGCTGTCGTCAAGAGCTTCCACGATATTTTTCACGACTTTTGTGACTTTTTTCTGCACTTCTTCGGGTGCGTAGGGGAACGTGTAGGAAACGTCCGCCGCCTCGATGAGGGGAAGGTCGTTCAGAGAGTCTCCGATGCCGTAGAGCTCGACGTCTCCGTAGACGTCCCGGTAGTAGTCCCGGAGGGCCTCGACGCCCTTGCCCTTGGAGCAGCCCTTCGGGGCGATGTCGATCTCGACGACGTTCTGGAAGGCGTTGACCGAATCGCCAAAGAGCTCATTGACGAGAGCCACATTCTCCGCGGCTTCTTCGAGGCTCTCGGTATGGGCGCTCACCTGGTGGATGAGCCCCTCGGGGATGTCGTCGACGCTGTTTATGACATAATACTTTCCGGGGTAGTCCATCTTCTCGAAGACGCAGATGTCTCCCCCGACGTCGAGGGTCATGCGAAAGCCCTTCGGCTGCAGGAGTTCCACGATGCCCTTCGCGACCGCGGGGTCGATGCCCCGTTTGCGGATCTCCTCATAGTGGCGATCGACGATGTTCGCGCCGGAACTGGTAATGAAGAAGTCGGGCTCCACGAGCCCCGTGATGAACGGGGTCAGCCCGCCGACCTGGCGGCCGGTGCAGAGGCCGAAGAGGTGGCCGGCTTCCTGGTACTCGCGGATCTTCTCAACGGACTCCTGCGGGAGTTTGTCCGGGTCCGCGGCTTTGTAGAAATAGAGCGTTCCGTCAAAGTCGGAAGCGAATACTTTTTTCATGGGATTCCTTTCATTCGGAGCGTCAGATCAGACGACAAAGTCGTCTTTCACAGACTCGTTCAGGTTCCAGATGGTCATCTCGACGTTGTCGGACTTCGTGTAGAAGTGTTCCCGCTCCGTCGGATAGACGTGGGCGGTGAAGGTCTTCTCGCCGTCGTTGATGAAGAGCTCGACGGAGCAGCGGTCGATGAAGACCCGCATGGTCCGAAGCGGCGTCTCCATGGGGACTTCCAGCTCTTCGAAGACGTTCTCGTTGAAGCGTTTGTCGAGATCCTTCTTGCTGACCCACAGTTTCTTCTTGTGGGGGCAGTAGTGGATGGTGAAACCGCCGGTTCCGTCCTCTTTCGTGAAGAGGTTCAGGTCGGAGTCCTCCGTCTCCCCCTGCGGGAAGGAGACTTCCAGTTCGCAGAAGGCCGGCAGGGTGCCGTCTTCGGGAGCCGTGCCGTTTCTCAGTTCGTTCATCGCCGGGAGGGGCGTCTTCAGGAGCTTGCCGTCCTTCACCCGCAGCTCGCGGACGAGGGTCATGCTGCCCTCCCAGTCCTCTTCCTCCGTCGGGTAATGGTTGTCCGGGAGGCCCATCCAGCCGATGAGGATGGCTTTGTCCGGGTCGTCCACGTTGGCGGCGAGCTGGGACGCGTACATGTCGAAGCCGTAGTCGAGGTAGTGGTAGTCGGAGTCCGGGGTGAAGGTCAGGGTGTCATAGTCCATGGAACCGATAAGGTAGACATTGTGGTTCGTCGAGTTCCCGCGGCCCGGCAGCGTCGTGTACTGCGGGGAGAACAGGAGGACGTCCTTGCCGGAGATGCGCTGGATGCAGGGACACTCCCACATGCCGCCGAAGTCCTCGAAGCCGGGGACGTTCAGCTGGCCGGCGAATTCCCATCCCTCAAGAAGTTTCGGGGACTTGTAGACGAGGACCGTGCCCTTCTTGTCGAGGGTCTGGGCCCCGATGAAGATGTAGTAAGCCTGTTTCTCCTCCACCCAGAAGACCTTCGGGTCTCTCTGGTGCTCGCTGTAGTCGTCCCGGGGACCGAACAGCGGCTCGTCCAGCTTGACCGGCACGCCGTTCTCATCGAGCTTCGCGGCGCAGGTGTAGGGGGTGCGGACCCAGTTCTCATCCCGGTGGTTGCCCGTGTAGAAGAAATAGAGCGAATCGCCCTCGGCAATGGCGGAGCCGGAGTGGCAGCCCTTGTTGTCGAAGTCCCGGTCGGGACGCATGCCGACACCGGCGTTCTCCCAGTGGACGAGGTCGGTACTCTTCACATGGTACCAGTACTTGAGACCGTGTACGGCGCCCCAGGGCGTCCACTGGTAAAACAGGTGCCAGACCCCGTCGTGGAAGACGAAGCCGTTCGGGTCGCTCGACAGTCCGGTAATGGGCTGGATGTGGTATTTCTGACGGTAGACACTGCCAAGAAGGGCCTCGTGGAGCCCCTTGATCTCATCGGCACTCTGCAGTACGCGGTACCGCTCTTCCAACGTCCATTCACGCATGGAAAAAACCTCCTCTTATGGGTTTTGGTATCGATTTCAAAATCGTCTAACTCCATTATAAAAGGCGCGAAGACAAAAGACAATTGTCACACTCCACCATATTACAGGCTCCGTTTTCGGTCGTTTCGCCGAAAAAGACTTGACCATGTTCTGCGTTAAGGGTAATCTTGTATAAGAGATTTTACACATACACTATATAAGGGAGTTTTTCCATGGATTTCACCGGTAAGAAAGTATTAGTCATCGGCCTCGCCCGCAGCGGTATGGCAGCCATCAAAGTCCTTCACAAGCTGGGAGCGGACATCGTCCTCTCAGAGCGCAAGCCCGCGGAGGAACTGAAGGAACTCGCCACCCTGAAGGAACTGGGCGTGACCATCGTCGACCAGAGCATGGAGGTCTTCGACAAAGACTATGACCTCTGCGTCAAGAACCCCGGTGTCCCCTACCGCAGCCCCTTCATGGAGGCACTGGCGCAGCACGGCGTCCCGGTCATCACCGAGATCGAACTGGCCTTCCAGGTCGCGAAGCCACAGCATTACATCGCCATTACCGGTACGAACGGAAAGACCACCACGACTACCCTCGTCTACGAGATCCTGAACGCGGCCTTCCCCGGCAAAGCCCACCTGTGCGGCAACATCGGCATCCCGCTGTGTGAGATCGTCATGGAAGAGGGCCTCATGGAGGAGAGCGACCACTACATCGCCCTTGAGATCTCCAACTACCAGCTCGTCAACATCGACCGCTTCCGCCCGGACGTCGCCACCATCATCAACCTGACCCCGGACCACGTGGACTTCATGGGTTCCCTCGAGGCCTACTACAAGTCCAAGACCGAAGTGTACCGCAACATGAAGCCGGAGGACACGTTCATCCTGAACGCCGACGACCCGGTCCTCGCCGAGTACGTCGAGAAGTACCCGGTCCCGGCCACCGTGAAATCCTTCAGCCTCGACAACACCGACACGGACAACTACGTGAAAGATGGTCAGCTTTGCGTGGGCGATGAACCGGTCCTGCCTCTGACCTCCGTCCGCCTGCCGGGCAAGCACAACCTGCAGAACGTGATGATCGCCGTGTCCGTCGCCAAAGTCCTCGGCATTGCGAATGAGACCATCAAAGAAGTCGTCGAAGACTTCACCGGCGTCGAGCACCGCATCGAGTTCGTCCGCGAACTGGACGGCGTCCGCTACTACAACGACTCCAAGGGCACGAACACCGACGCCACCGTCACGGCTCTGAAGGCCTTCGACAAAGGTGTCATCCTGCTCCTCGGCGGCTTTGAAAAGGGCCTGCCCATGGACGACGTCAAAGCCCACCTCGGCTGCGTGAAGAAAGTCATCGGCTTCGGCGCCTGCGGTCCGCGGCTCGTGGCCGACACAGTCGGCGAAGACGGCATCGTCGTCACCACCCTCGATGAAGCGGTGGAGGAAGCCGTGAAGATCGCCGAGCCCGGCGACACAGTGCTCCTGTCCCCCACCACCAGCTCCTTCGACCAGTACACCTGCTTCGAAGAGCGGGGCGACCACTTCAAGAAACTCGTCAATGAACTGTAAGTTCCAAGAGGATCATTTTCATGTCAGATAACCGTTACATCGGCGTCTTCGACTCCGGCATCGGCGGCCTCACGGTCGTCAAGTCCATCGTCGACAGCATGCCGGGAGAAAGCATCATTTATTTCGGCGACACGGCCCACGTGCCCTACGGCACCCGCTCCGAACGACAGATCACCGAGTACGTCCTCGCCGACGTCCGGTTCCTCCGCACGTTCGACATCAAGGCGGTCGTCATCGCCTGCAACACGGCGGACTCCGTCGCCAAAGAGAAGGTCCGTGAGACCTATCCGGACCTGCCCGTCTTCGGCGTCGTCGACCCGGCCTCCCGCCTCGCGGCGGAGACCACGAAGAACGGCAAGGTCGGCGTCATCGCCACCAACGCCACGGTCAAGACCGGCGCCTATGAGAAGGCCATCCACAAGTACAACGCGGACGCCACCGTCTATATGGAGGCCTGCCCGCTCCTCGTGCCCCTCGTCGAGAACGGCCGCTTCGAGACCGGAGACCCGGTCATCGAGATCGTCCTCCACGAGTACCTCGACCCGCTGGTCGAGAAGGGCATCGACACGCTGGTCCTCGGGTGCACCCACTACCCGCTCCTCTACGGGACCATCACGCACCTCTACCCGGAGCTGAACGTCATCAGTTCCTCCGACGCCGCCGCAGCCAAAATGCTCGGCACTCTCATTCAGAACGGCACCTGCAATGAAAACACGGAAGCCGCGGAGAGTGAGCGCAAGTACTTCGTATCCGACGACGCCGAGGGCGTCGACAAACTCGCCAGAGTCTTCATGGGAGACGAACTTGGCGGCACGTTCCAACAGGTGGACGTGGAATAAACAAAAACGATCGAATGGAAAAGGAGAAACCACTATGACCGTTATGGAAGCTGCCCGCGTACTGGGCGCCGCAATCCAGGAAGACACCCGCTACGCTGCCTACCAGGACGCGCAGGCCATCGTCGAGAACGACGAGCAGGTCAAAGCGCTCAGCGACAACCTCCAGGCCCTGCAGGATCAGTTCAATGCCGAAGCCGTCAAGGAGCAGCCCGACGAGGCCCTTCTGAACGACCTTCAGCAGCAGGGTGGGGCGATGTACCAGACCATCTACCAGACCCCGGCCATGAGCCGTATGATGGATGCCAAGGAAGGTATGGACTCCATGATGAACGAAGTCATGAACTACCTGTACCTCGTCATCGGCGGTGCCGACCCGGCCACCGTGGAAGTCACCCCGGAGACCATGCAGCAGATGCAGGCCGAAATGATGCAGATGCAGCAGTAAATCACAGAACATATTCGTCAGAAGAAAAGATTCGTCTCGACCCCTCATCAGGGATCCCAACGAACTTTTCTTCTTTTTATTTGCTTTATCTCTCAGTTTTTACGTTCCTTTTTCTTTATCTTTTCCTTATCTTTGGTTGAGTTTCATCAAATCTGCCCGTATAATAAAAATAGTTATTTTTACGCGTACAGGAAAAATGTAAATGAAAGGAACGCATATTATGAGTGAACTTTACCCCAAACTGTTCGAACCGTGGTCCATCGGCAACTGCGAGATCCCGAACCGCATCGCCCTGACCCCCATGCTCATGGAAGTCGCGGAGCTTGACGGCACCGCCGGCGACCGCTGTGTCGAGTACTATGCCGAGCGCGCCAAAGGCGGCACCGGCCTCATCCAGACGGAAGTCACTCGTATCTCCGACTGGTCCGGCTGCACCGGCCCCCGCCAGCTGTCCGTCACCTCGGACTGCTGCATCCCCGGCCTCACCCGTCTCGCCGACGCCGTCCACGCGGAAGGCTCCAAGATCTTCGTCCAGCTCCACCATCCGGGTCGTCAGACCTATCAGCTGGTCGTCACCGCCTGGAAGCTCTCCGACTTCATCGGCCGCCACTGGAACGGCTGGTGGACCGTCTTCTTCGGTCTCACGAAGTACATGGACTTCTTCGATCAGCAGATCTTCCACAACTTCTACCTGCGCACCGTCTCCGCCTCCGGCGGCGTCCCGGCCGAGCTGGCCTGCACGCCCATCGACGAAAGCCAGAAGGTCCGTGCACTGACGAAGTGGGAGATCCACAAACTGGAAGACGAATTCGCCGAAGGTGCTCTCCGCTGCAAGAAGGCGGGCATCGACGGCGTCCAGCTGCACTGCTCTCACGGCTATTTCCTGCAGCAGTTCCTCTCTCCGTACACCAATCGCCGCACCGACGAATACGGCGGTTCTCTCGAAAATCGGACCCGCATCATCAAGGAGATCATCGAAAAGATCCACAAGCTCTGCGGACCGGACTACCCCATCTCCGCCCGTCTCACCGTTGACGAGTACTATCGTCTGTTCGGTTACGATGTCGGCTACACCCTCGACGAAGGTGTGCGCATCGCGAAGAAACTCGAAGAGCTGGGCGTCCAGTTCCTCGACCTCTCCTGCGGCACTTACGAGACCATGAACGCCTGGTGCGAACCCACCTCCTATGAGCTCGGCTGGAGAAAAGACAACGCGAAAGCGGTCAAGGAAGCCGTTTCCATCCCCGTCGGTCAGACCGGCATGATCCGTACCCCGGAACAGGCGGAGAAACTCCTCGAAGAGGGTTACCAGGATGTCATCGGCCTCGCCCGTCCGCTGCTTGCCGACCCGTACTGGGCCAACAAGGCGAAGGAAGGCCACAGCAAGGAGATCAGCCGCTGCATCGCCTGCCTGTACTGCATCGAGTCCATGATGCACAACGCCCTCGCCGGAGGTCTGCCCGGACAGTGTGCCGTCAACCCGCGTACCTGTAACGAGATCGACTATCCCCTCGTCCCCGAGAAGAACGGCAATGGCAAACAGGTCGTCGTCATCGGTGCCGGCCCCGCCGGTCTCATGGCCGCGAAAGTCTGTGCCGAGAAGGGCTTCAAAGTCACCGTCTTCGAGAAGGCGGACAAAGTCGGCGGTCAGGTCCTCCTGGCAGCGGCTCCCGCGCAGAAGAAGAAGATCGGCTGGGTCACCGAAGACCTCGAGACCCAGTGCAAACTCCTCGGTGTCGAGTTCTGCATGAACACCGAAGCCACCGTGGAGAACGTCAAAGCCCTGAAGCCCTACGCCATCTTCAACGCGACCGGCGGCACGCCGATCACCCCGAAGATCCCGGGCTACGACCTCCCGAACGTCTGCACCCCGGATCAGGTCCTGCGCGGAGACGTCAAGTTCGAAGGCAAGAAAGTCGCCGTCATCGGTTCCGGCATGACCGGTCTCGAGACCGCCGAGTTCCTGTCTGACGAAGGCAACGACATCATCGTCGTCGAGATGGCCGAAGAGCTGGCCCCCGGCACCTGGAACCAGCACAAGATGGACGTCATCCCGAAGCTCGAAGAGCGCGGCGCTCTGCTCCTGCCGGGCTGGAAGCTCGTCGAGATGAGAGAAGACAGTGTCGAAGTCGAAGACGTCAAAGTCGCCGGCCGTCTCAAGAACGTCCCCTGCGACGCCATCATCATGTCCCTCGGTGTCCGCCCGCTGGGCCTCGACAAGGACATCATGGCTCTCGCTGACCTCACCTACACCGTCGGCGATGCCGAGAGCGCAGGGCGGATTGCCAAAGCCACCCACGAAGCATACAAGGCCGCCATGGCCCTTTAAGGAAGTAACAACATTATGAGCAACAACGCCAACCCATACGAACTCACCCAGAGCGGTGCCATGCACATGCAGGACGGCGACGTCCATCAGGCCCTCAAGGACCTGGTCGTCGCCAACGACGCCATGCGCAAGATCATGGAAGCTGACCCCTCCATCGGCAACCGGAACTTCTACGGCATCACCTGCCTGAACCTCGGTTCCGTGTACCAGCAGATGCAGGACTTCGACTCCTTCCGGGACTGCGCCCGCACCGGCACCAACTACCTCGAAGGTGTTCTGGCAGAGAGAGAAAGCCTCGACACCCTGTTCTACCTCGCGTCCGTCTACCTGCAGCTTGGTCAGGCGGATGAGATCCAGGAGAACTACGAGTCCGCGGAGAGCTGGTACAAGAAGGCCATCGAGCGCCAGATCCGTGTCACCGAGCAGGACCTCGACCCGGAGGCTTCCCAGTACGCGAAGCAGACCCTGTCCCAGGAATTCCTCATCCTCACCGGCCTCTACCAGAAGATGGAAAAAGAGGCAGAATACCTCGAGACCCTCGAGCGCACGGTGGACATGAAACTGGCCATCGCGCAGGAGTTCGACCACCCCTACGACTGGGCGGACGCCGCCATGGGCGAAGAGACCCTGGCCGGAGTCATCGCTGGGAAGGAACCCGTCCGGGCGGAGCACCTCTTCCGGGACGCGGTCGCCATTCTGGAAAAGCAGGTCGAGGCGGAGCCGGACATCGGCGATGTACTCATCCAGGTCTACAAGGACTTCAGCGTCTTCCTGCAGCAGCATGACCAGCAGACCGAAGCCCTCGAGTACTTCGGGAAAGCGGAACAGCTTGCCGCCACCCGCCCGGCCTCGATGGACGCCGAAGTCGGCAGCATCATCGAGCAGGCCATGGACGCGGACGGCATGCCGCTCCAGGAAGCGGACGCCACCCGGGCACAGCTGTTCCCGGACGACGACGAACAATAATCTATGAACGACAGGACCTTTCGGACGTTTCCGAAGGGTCCTGTTTCACTTATGAGAGTGAGCGGTGAATCGCCCCTTGTATACGTGTATCTCTTTATGATAAAGTAGTACCGAAAAAAGAACTATCATAGTTCCATAGGAGGTACCCACAATGGGAATGTTCGATAAACTGCTCGAGAGCCTTGCGGCGTCCCGCAAGACCATCGTTTTTACGGAAGGCACTGACGCCCGCATCCTGGACGCCACCGCCCGCATCCTGAAAGAAGACCTCATGGGTGTCATCCTGTGCGGTAACGTCGACGACGTCAAGGCTGCCGCAGCCGAAGGCGGCTATGACATCGGCGGCGCCGAGATCCTCGACCCGCTCACCTACGAAGGCATGGAAGACCTCGTCGCCACCATGGTCGAGCTCCGCAAAGGCAAGATGACCGAAGAAGAAGTCCGTGAGCTTCTGAAGAAGTCCAACTACTTCGGCACCATGCTCGTCAAGGCCGGCAAGGCCGACGCTCTGCTCGGCGGCGCCACCTACTCCACCGCGGACACTGTCCGCCCGGCGCTCCAGATCATCAAGACCAAGCCCGGTTCCAACCTCGTCTCCTCTTCCTTCATCCTGTTCCGGGAGAAGGACGGCGAAGAAGAGCGCATCGCCATGGGCGACTGTGCCATCAACCTCGCTTACACCGACCGCCTCGACAAGGAAGGCAACGTCGTTCTGAGCGGCGCCCGCCAGCTCGCCGAAGTCGCCGTCGAGACCGCGAAGACCGCTTCCTTCTTCGGGATCGACCCGAAGGTCGCCGTCCTCAGCTTCTCCACCTACGGTTCCGGCAAGGGCGGCACCGTCCAGCTGTCCCACGACGCCGTCATCGAAGCCCGCAACATCGACCCCGACCTCGTCATCGACGGTGAGTTCCAGTTCGACGCCGCGGTCTCCGAGGAAGTCGCGAAGACCAAGTGCCCCGACTCCAAGGTCGCCGGCCAGGCCAACACCTTCATCTTCCCGCTCATCGAGGCCGGCAACATCGGCTACAAGATCGCCCAGCGTCTCGGTGGCTACGAAGCTTACGGCCCCATCCTTCAGGGTCTGAACGCTCCCATCAACGACCTCTCCCGCGGTTGCAACGCCGACGAGGTCTACAAGATGGCCATCATCACCGCCGGCATGGCATAAGCCACCCGGCACAACAGTACAAGTACAAAAGACCGTGTCACGAAACAACCGTGACACGGTCTTTTATTCCATATACTCTCTTGCAGACAGTAAGGATTGACCCTCGGCACCACTGACCCTCGGCACCACTGCTTTGGACTTCTCAGTAACATCCGCGTTCCAGCAGAGCTGTCCGCGTATTGCGCCCTCCGTTGCACTCCGGGCTTGCTGCAGAAGCCTTTCCAGGCTTTCCGGTCTCTCAAACACCGACGTTCCCGGGTGCCACAGTTCTTCGAGCAAGTAAAGGGGCTTCGTCCGCTTCGCGGCTGGCATCATAGAACCCCGATACTTCTTTTTCCCTTCCAACAACTTCCCTTTACTCAATGCCCAAGGCCCCGCCAGCCCTTGACTTCCCCTCCGCCTACTCTGTACGCCTTCGGTGCCGTGGCATCGGGCAGACAACAGGCAGAAAGGGGCGCTGTGCGCCTTTCCGCCTGCCTCCATTAAGCGAAGCCAGTGCGATTGCGTTGCTTTACATGTCAGATAACGGTTTTTGAGTTCCTCCCATGTATTTTGAGACTGGGTCGATTTCCGTTTTCAGGAATATGCATGGCACGATTGTCTTTTTGAGAATCTGACATGTATCTCCCGAATCGAAAGCCTTCAGCAGTTCTTCTTTTCGATTTCATTTACATGGCAGAGAATGTAAAAGGAGATCCTGACATGTATTTCCCAAAAAGTGCTTCTCTAACAGAGCTCATTTTACATGGCAGCAAATGAAAAAGGGGATCCTGACATGTATTTCAAGAAAGATGTCTTCCCAACAGGGAAAGCAATACATGGCACGGTCCCTATTATTAGAATCTGACATGCTTTCGACAAGGAGAAACATTCAGCAGGCGGGGCAGTGGAACGCCGTGGGGTCGGAGTCCGGGCCCCGCAGCCCGGGCTCTCGAGCCCTTCCGCCATCCCGCCTGCGTCAGCGGTGTGCGCGGGCGCACAAAAAGCCTTCTGCAAGACTACAGAAGGCTTAAGGTTATCTTTTGGAGCACAGACGACTGTCTGTTAATCTTTGATTCTCAGCCTGACTCGCTCAGACGAAACGGCAGACGTGGTCGACCGCGATGTCGGAGAAGCCGTAGGCTTCTGCCTTGGTCAGCCGTCCGTTGGCGACTTCTCGATGGTTTTGAGGGTGCCGCCTTCATCCTGGATGCCGAAGGAGACAACGGGCTTGGAAGTCATCTTCTGGATCTTCTCGCGCAGTTCCTTATGTCCGACCGTCTCACAGCCGAGGCCGATGATGACGACGCCGTATACGTTCGGGTTGCAGGCAAAGCCGGTGAGGACCTTCTGGCTCATCGCCGTGTTGTCCGCGACATCGGAGCACCCGGTGTTGAAGACGATGTTCACCGCGCCCCGGACATGGCTTGCGACGATGCGGCTCGACTCGGAACCACAGGCACAACTCGGCAGGATGAGGACGTGGTTGCGGATGCCCGGGCGGCCTTCGGCGCGGCGGTAGCCCCAGAACTTCGGGCCGTCTTCGGTCGGGACGACTTCGACAGGTTCCGCGTCGGCACCGTCATCCGGGACCAGTTCGTCATCATAGGAACGCGGAACACTGTGGATGTTCTCATGGTACACCCAGTGACCGGCCGGAATGGCCGTGTCCGCCTTGCCGATGAGTTCACCATACTTGATGACTTCATCGCCTTCCCCAATATCCACAAGCGCGATCTTGTGACAATACGGAATGGTTTCTTCCGCGACGATGGTCTTGACGGCTTCCCCGTCACGCCATGCGACGGTCTCACCTTTTGCGACTTCACGGACACAGGTCACGACGTTATCTTTCTGATCGAGTAAAATTGCGTTGATCATCATAAATATCACCTCTTCCACTTCTAACATTAAAGGAATCTTATCGTTTTATCAACCGCAAGTTTCTATAAAAACGTACAATAAAAAGCCCTCGTCGGAGGGCTCTTGTTACGGGCACCACTGGAAGCGCTTCATGTCGACATGGGTGTCATCGACGAACTCGATGCCGTCGGCTTTGAGGAGGGCGATTTGTTCATTGCCCCCGCCAAACGCGAACGCATCCGAAATGCGTCCGTCCTTCGTGACGACCCGGTAGCACGGAATGCCGGAGGGGTCCGGATTCACATGCAGGGCATATCCGACGACGCGCGACCACCGCGGGTTCCCCGAGAGCGCAGCGACCTGCCCGTAAGAGGCAACCTTCCCCTTCGGGATCTGCCGTACGACATCATAAATGAGCTGATAAGTGTTGGCCATAGGGTGCACCTCCTTACGAAAGCATTATAACATAATGCGCCCGAAGGGACTCGACGTGTCTTGCTTCGCAAGCCACACCGAGCTGCTGCCGCAGCTCCCGTCGCTAAAAACAGTCCACAGGTCTGTTTTCTTGACGCTCCGGCCTGCGGTTCTTCGTCCCTTCGGGCGCCAAAAAGAAAGCCAACCGCGGATGCGATTGGCTTTCTTTTGGCGCGCCCGAAGGGACTCGAACCCCTGACCTTCTGGTTCGTAGCCAGACACTCTATCCAGCTGAGCTACGAGCGCGTGTGCTCAGTGCTGTTCAACAGCGAGATTTATATTAACACACCGAATGGCAAAAAGCAACTCTTTTTTAATATAAAATGGCATGGAAATGCCGAGTGCGGTACATAGCCCACACCCGGCAAAGATCAGGGTTATTTTTCAAGTGAGTTGTAGTAAGCAAGTAACTGTGTTTCCAGCTCCGGGCACCACCATTCGCGGTAGCCGGCCTTGGTCGGATGGATGTCGTCGTGCATGTAGAGTTCGCGCTGTTCCGGCGTTATGTCGTTGAACTTCTTGCTGTGCCAGAGGTCCAGAACACCGATGCCATACTTCTATGAAAACCTTGCTGACTTTTGGACAAAACAAAGCCCCGGCGGGATAGCCGGGGCTTCACTCGTGGGCTGCGACCCACTATGGATGACTGAACATGAAATCAGTGAGTAGTCATCATTTGGTTTAGCCGTGGATCAGTCTCGAGAACATGTCCTTCGCGAAGTTCGTGATAGAAGTCTTGACGGAGTCAAATGCCTTCTGAGCGACGGACTGGATCGCGGCACCGATGGTGCTCTTGATCTGAGTGCGGATGTTCTGAGCAGTTTGTTCGACTCTGGTGCCGATCGTGTTGACGACCTTGGAAACAGCAGTACCTGTCTTGGTAACGATGCTGGACTTGGTCTCGTTGACGAACGCAGCAGCGATGTCCTTGGTGGACATGTCGATGAGCTTCGTAGCCGTGGTGGTCGGGCTCTTGTCGAGGTTGTAGAAGTACCAGTCTTCGGTGACATAACCAGCATAGACGGACTTGGCTCTCATCGCCTGCTTGTTGACATAGATCATCAGGTTCTGAGCGGTACGGCCGTTCTCATAGAGGTACTTGTTGAGGCCTGCGACGAAGTCAGACTTCGTGGAGAAGATGGTGTCAAGGCCGAGGCTCTCGAAGCCGATCTGTCCGACGAACGCGGTCAGGGCACCGGTGAGGTCTTTACCCATTTGTTTGGTAATGTCAATTCCTTCAGGATCAAGGATACCAGCAATGAGGTTGATGTCTTTGCCGGCAATCTGGTTCAGGAACTTGTCGATCGTGCCGGCGAAGGTGGTATTGCGGACGAAATCGTGGAACGCTTCTGTGAAGTACGGCACGATAAGGCCAAGGTCGGCGACCGTGACATACAGCCAGGTGTCATCTTCCCAAGTCATCTTCATCGTGTAAGCAAGAGGATTGATCCAGTAGCCTTCCGCTGCCTTGGTCTGGAACATGATGTAGGTGCCACTACCAAATTTCTTTCCAACGAGACCCAGTCTCTGAGCAAACGGATAGACGAGGGTGTTGATGATCTTGCTACCATATTCATCAATGATAGGTGCTGCATAGTTGGCAACCTCCATCAGAAGGTTAAGGACCTTGTTATCCTTGACGAAGTCTGCGTCACCGAGTTTTTCAGTAATCTGCGGGATGATTTTAAGCATCCAGGTCAGGGTGATGTTGCTGTCGCGGTTGAACTTGACAACGCCGTTCTCATCGGAAGCTGCCTGCAGGAAAGCAGGGATCGGATATTTGAGTTTCATCGGAGTAAGAATATCTCCGGTGTCAGTATCGACCACACGGTCAAAGAGGTTCATGTCGGAGATGACGCCGATATAAGTCTTGACGATAGCAAATGCAGTATCATAGTCAAGGCTCAGCTGGCCATCCTCAGACTTCACAAGCTGGAAATACAGATTGACGATGGAGTCGTAATCTTTAACGGTGCCGTCAGCATAGGTCATCTCGCCACCGAAGGTCGCCTTGAGTGCACCTTGGAAAGCATCTTTCCCGAGGTCCATCATAAACTTCAGGACATCGACGAGTTCATCGCGATTGACCAGCAGGTATTCGGAACCGGCAAGACCGGTTTCAGCAACATCGACATCGGTGAATGCGAAGCCTGCTTCAGACTCTGCACACCAGAGACCGGGGAAACCAAACCGATAATCTTTACTGATTTCATCAGAGGTGGAGAACGTCGGAGCCGTCCACTGTTTGAACCAGTCATAGATGGGGCCCATCTTGGTGATATCGCCAATGAAATTGGCCAAACTATCAAACAGATTGGAGTTGGTTGCAGCGTTCTTGACGTCCTCTGCTGTTTTCGCCATTTTATTCATGGCATTGGCAAACGTATCATACGCATCATCGAAGGCTTCCGGAAGATTCAATGTGCCTTCAATGCCTGCAAGCGGGCCAACGAACTGGATCTCATGGTCGAAACGGCCCTTTTCTTTGACCTCGACCGGGAAAGATCTGTAAGTGTTGAACATGGATCCGCCAGATTCAAGACCGTCATTGTAAAGGATATAACCGTCTCTGGTTATGGCATTGCCGTCTTTATCGGTGTCGGAAAAACGTTCCACTTTTACTGTGTAGGTCGCATTTGCAGGAACTTCTTCGGTGACATAGGTACGGTAAAGCATCCCGTTCAGGGAAATCGGATTGCCATTAGGATCCTTCAATCCATTGATCATTCCGACCAGATCATGCTTCAGATCATTCATTTTTTCACGAATGTTCTGGAGCGCATTTTTAAATTCTGTGATTTGCTTGGAAAGCTCTGCTGTAAGCTGGTTGCTCTGCTCCATTGCCACCTGCAAATCAGCGAGGTCAGATTCCAGTTTTGTAAGCTGCTTATCTACTTCATCCTGGAAACCGATATACATCTCCGTCGTATCGGTGAAGATCTCAATGGATCTGTCCTCTTCCATTTTGTAAGTCTTTCCGTTTTCAGCCGTCAGAGAGACATCAACATCAGGGACAGAAACACCTGTTCCATCCACCACTTTCGTCGCCACGTCTACGATCTGATCGAGAGACTTCTTAAAGTCGACATTTCCGTGGAATGCACTTTCAATGTCTGTCAAAACAGCCGTCAGTTCAGCGCCGTAAACAACGACACCGACCTTACGCTTCGGACCGGTTTCATCAGCCAGTGCCGAGAGCGGCAGCATCGCGACCACCATGACGATGGCAACGATCAGGCTGAGGATTCTAAGAGATTTTTTCTTCATATCTCTTACCCCTTTCTTGGAATACTTCCACATTTGTTCAGTCTTGTTTTCCGTTCTGAATAATAGCGGCAGATATAATATGCCCATATTCAGCATTTATCTGACACATTCATTTTATATGTATAACAAGAGGCTGTCTATTGGAGGAACGTCTAGTCTTTTTGTTTGTTCTTTATGCAAATTTTACAATTAATCGTGTTATACACGTACAAAAAGACGTATTTTCATAAAATTTAAGACTAATTTAAGACTATAGCAAAACATTTTGTTTCGTTTTATGTGGGCGATTTACGCCTCTAACACAAAACAACGCACCGACGGGAATCCCCGGCGGTGCGCCTTTCATGAATATTTATGCAGTTGTGCGAAGTACATCGCCTCAGGGTCCCAGGCGAAGGCTCACTCCACCATCTTCACCAGTTCCAGAAGGTCCTGTTCCGACATGCCCTGGACGCCGATCGCGTAGTTCCAGATGCCGTTGTCTTTGGCACCTTTCAGCTGCCAGAGGGCGAGGTAGAACTTGTTCTTCTGGCCTTTGAGCGTGACGGTGGCTTCGCGCCCGTCTTCGAGGGTGATGTCCACGGTCTTGACCTTGTCGTAGACGTTGTAGTCGCCGGAGATGTCAGTCACTTCGCCGGCCTTGTCGCCCTTGTTGATGCCGGCTTTGCGCATGTAGCACACTTCATCGCCCTCGCCGCCATAGCGGACTTCGATGAGGTCATTGTTGATGGTGCTCCAGGAGTACTGGGCGTAGTCCGCGCCGTTCACGTTGACCCCTTCCGGGACCGTGAATTTGAAGCCGGCAGCCTTCTCCGCTTTCGCCAGAGAGTCATAGGTCTTTACCGGGTTGGCGATCTGTGCCGACTTCGTCGTTTTCTTCGCCGCATCGGTCGGAGTGGCGGATTTCTGCGCGCTGCAGCCCGTGCTGACCACCAGGAACAGAGCACAGAGGAGCAGTGCCAGGAACGAATTGCGTTTCATAAAGGTACCTCCTTCAAAAAAGCACAAGATATTGTGGTTTTCTTTGAAAATATACTTGTAATTTAAGGGGAAATGGACCATAATATTGTCAATAACATATTACACCATGCAGACCATTTTTACCATATCGGGGGAGGTAACATAATGACAGCTGCAGATTTCGCCGCACTCTATGGCTCCACGGAGGAGATCACAGAACCCTCCATGCGCGACAACTTCTTCTACACTGAAGAAGATGACGACGACGAAGGAGCCGAGTGGGACTAAACGAAATACCAGTGAAATGAGAAAGCGAACAGCTCTCCTGGGGGAGGGCTGTTCGGCTTTTTTATGTGGTTGGCGATCTACGGGTCAAACGCTCCAGTGGTGGTCTTTGAAGTATGAAACGATGTCCTCGATCGGGGCGCCGAAGCTCCCCTGGACCATTTCGTCCCGTCCACCGCCGCGGCCGTTCAGCTCCGCGTTGAACTCTTTCGCAAGCCGGCTCAGCGGCAGGTCTTTGGACGTGGCGATATACCGGTAGCTCTTCGGCTGCCCGTCCGGACCTAAGTCCTTCTCCCCTGCCGTCAGGACAACGAAGACGCCGTCGCAGAGGTCGCGCCCGCCGTTGGCCAGCGCGCGGATGGCGTCCGTCTCAAGGGACGGCAGGAACACGACGAGGTTGCCGGACGGGTCTGCACCGGCTTCGGCCTGTTCCTTCAGGAAGGACAGCGCGATGTCCGCCTGCTGCACCTGTGCCACGGACAGTTCGTGGGTCAGGTGACCGTTTTGCGCCTGCAGGGCCTCGACCGCCTCCGCGGTCTCCTCCTGCGGTGTGGACGTAAGGTCAACGATGCGCATGATGTTCGCCTGTTTGACCTGGTAGTCATCGAGTGCCCAGGGGCCGCAGATCATATGCACGCGGGTGCCGCCGTGGGCTTTCTCGGAGTTCACGATCTTGATGAGGCCGATCTCCCCGGTCCGTGCCACGTGCGGAGCGCAGCAGGCGCAGACGTCGTAGCCCGGGATGGTCACGAGGCGCACGTCCTCGGTGAGTTCCAGTTTGCTGCGGTAGTCGAGGTCCGGCAGGGTCGCCGGGTCCGGGTACTCCGCCAGCACTTCCACGTTCTCCCAGACCGCGCGGTTCACCACCCGCTCCACTTCGCGGAGCTGCTCGTCCGTGAGCTCTCCATTGAAGTCACAGGTGACGTCCCGCTCCCCGAGGTGGAAGCCGATGTTGTCGAGACCGTAGAGGCGATGTACCGTACCGGACACCAGGTGCTCCCCGGTATGGTTCTGCATGCGTTCGAAGCGCTGCTCCCAGTCGAGGAGGCCGGTCACCTGTGCCCAAGGCGTGACCGCCCCGTCGCAGAAGTGGGTGATGATGCCATCGTCCGAAACCTGTACATCGCGCACACGAACGGCACCGGACAGCGGGGTCTCACAGTCCTTCTTGAACTCCTGCAGGGTACCGGTGTCCGCGTACTGCCCGCCGCCTTCCGGGAAGAAGGCCGTTTTGTTCAGGACGACCGCGTAGAGGCCCTTCCGCTCTTCGGAGGGCTCGCAGGAGATGACGGTCGCGGTGAACGCTTTGCAGGACGCATCGGTGTCGTAAAGTTTTTCCGTTTTCATCGGGATACTCATAAGTCGTTGTTCTCTCTTTTTCTGGTTAGGATATCATTGTGATCACAGCCGGGATCAGTGCCTCCGCGGGGTCATCCGCCGGGCCGGTCCGCAGAGCGAGGTAGGTCAGGAGGACGGTCACCACGAGAACGATGGTCGCGTTTCGAATGAGCGCCCGCAGCATGCGGGGTCTCAGTTCAGGTGTCGCGGCTTCGGCCTGCGGCACACGCAAGGCGATGAGGATGGTGACCGTCGCCACAAGAATGAACATCGTGTTGATGGTGAACAGCAGCAGTGCGCCGCCCATCATGTCCCAATGAGTATTCGCCAGAGAGTAACCGGCAGTACAGAGTGGCGGCATGAGCGCGGTCGCGATGGCCACGCCGGGAATGACATTGCTCGTCGAGTCCTTCCGGGTCAGGGCGATGATGCCGGCCAGTCCGCCGAACGTGGCGATGAGGATGTCGAACACACTGGGTGCGGTCCTCCCCATCAGCTCCGAGGTCGCCTCCTTGACCGGAGACAGCAGGAAGTAGATAGTCGAGGTCACCAGAGCGGTTATCACCTGAAACAGGAAGCCGGTCATGGCGCGCTTGAACTTCATCATGTCCGCCGTCGCAATGCCGAGGCCCATGAGCTGGATGGTCCCCATCAGCGGGGAGATGAGCATGGCGCCGATGATGACCGCCGTCGAGTTCGTATTGAGTCCGATGGAGGCGATCAGAATGGCAAAGAACAGAATGGACAGGTTCATGCCGGAGACCCGGCCGCCCGCATTCAGGCGGGACTCGATGACTTCATAGTCCGCGGTATCCCCCTTCAGGGAGAACGCCGTTTTAATGAGGTCTTTCATTTTATACTGACCGTTCAGAGCTGCTTCGACAGTGGGTGGGACCGTCGGTTCCTCATCCGGTTTCAGGTCTTTCATAATGTTGTCCCAGGCTTCCGCTTCCCGTTCTTCCCAACGGTCGGCATGCCGTTGCCTGGCTCTTGTTTTGGTTTCGTTTTTCAATAGGATCACCTCGTGGTGTGGGTCAAAAAGTACGCTGTAAGTATAGCACACATCGCTTTACCGGACCAACCTCCCTGTGGTAGAATTGCTCTATACTGTCAGGAGAGGAGTTGTGGCGATGTACGAGACCATGGACGCGCTGTCCACCGCCTGCGCGAGTTGCGAAAAATGCCGTCTGGCCGCCGGCCGGACCAACCTAGTCTTCGGGGTCGGAGACCCCCACGCGAAGCTCCTGTTCGTAGGAGAAGGCCCCGGATACCAGGAGGATGTCCAGGGCGAGCCCTTCGTCGGGCCCTCCGGTCAGCTCCTCGACAAATACCTCTCCGCCATCGGGCTCGACCGGGAGCACGGGGTATACATCGCGAACATCGTCAAGTGCCGCCCGCCCCAGAACCGGGACCCGCAGCCGGACGAACAGGATGTCTGCATCCAGTGGCTCCGGGAACAGGTCCGCGTCCTGCGGCCGAAAGTCATCGTGTGCCTCGGGCGGATCGCCGCTCAACGGCTCATCGACCCCGAGTTCCGCGTCACCCGTGAGCACGGACAGTTCGTCGACAAGAAGGGCACCCTCATGATGGGCACCTTCCACCCGGCGGCGCTCCTGCGAAACCCGAAGCAGAAACCCGACGCCTTCGACGACTTCCTCGCCCTGCGCTCCGTCCTCATCGAACAGGGCCTCCTCCCACCCCTTAACTGAACACACAAAATACACAAACGACTGTGCCAACTGACACAGTCGTTTTCCGTTTGTCTCTGCTCGCCGCCAAACTGAAATGGCAGGCGTTAATAAGTTTCTGAGAATTTATTATGCCCGGGCAATGGAGTTGTACGAGCTAAAAATTCTATCGCCATTATAGCTGATTTTCAAAGCCGGCAAAAGCATGGCTTTGAAAAGTGCGTCCATTGTGAAGATTGAAAAGAATGAAAAGTCACTTGACAAACATTAGTAAGAATTGCCGGTGCTCCAGATTTGAAGTGGGCGATTCTTCTTCCCGAACTGCTTTTACCGTCACGACCCTTTGGCAACGCAAAGAGTGACGGTAAAGACCTCAGCAAGATTTTTTAGTGCGCCCGCGCACACCGTTTGACGCAGGCGGGATGGTGGAAGGGCTCGAGAGCCCGGGCTATGTGGCCCGGCCTCCGACCCCACGGCGTTCCACTGCCCCGCCTGCTGAACGTTTCTCCTGCCCAAAAGCATGTCAGCTTTTCATGTTAAGAATTGTGCCATGTATTTTCCACTTACTGAGAAGTCTTTTTTCTGGAAATACATGTCAGAGTATTGTTTCTCATTCCGTGCCATGTAAAAAAAGCTCTGTTGGAAAAGCACCTTTTTGGAAATACATGTCAGGTTATAGCTAATGGGTTATCTGCCATGTAAAAGAACTCGTGAAGAAGGCCACCAAAGACTTTCGAGCCAAGAAATACATGTCAGACTTTTATAAAGCAAAATGTGCCATGTATTTTTCAAAAGAAGGAGATCAATGCACTCTCAAAATACATGGCAGGAATCCCAAAAACGCTATTTGACATGTAAAACAGCGCAATAGCACTTACTTTACTCTATGTGAGCAGGCCGAAGGGCCGCAGTGCCCCTTTGGCCTGGTGTCTGCCCCATGCCACGGGGCGAAGGGGCTGTCACAGGGTGGGAACCGCGTGGACGCGGCGCACAGGTGCGCCCTTTACTGCCCCGAAGAGCTGTGGCACCCAGCCCGGAGCAACGCGGAGGGCAAAATACGCGGACAGATCCGCTGGACGCGGATGTCACCGAGGAGGCTTTGGCCACTTTGATGAGATTAGTTAGTGAATCGCCACTGCAAATACAAGTTTAGAGAAAAAGGAAGCTTTGCATGCAGCAGAGCTTCCTTTTGCATTTATTTCTTGTTTTTCTTTTCCGCGATGGTGTCGATCTCGGCGAGATCGTACGGAGTTTCCTGGTACACGAAGTAGTTGATCCAGTTGGAGTACAGGAGGTTTGCGCAGGAGCGCCAGGTGTTCGGCGGCCGTTTGGTGACACGGTCGTTCGGGAAGTAGTTCACCGGTTTCTCGATGGGGAGGCCGGCGTCGAGGTCCCGCTTGTACTCGTTGTACAGCGTGTCGGCGTCGTACTCGGTGTGACCGGTGATGAAGATCTGTCGGCCGTGTTTCGTCGCGATGGCGAAGACACCGGCCTCCTCCGAGGAGGAGAGGACTTTTAGTTCGGGGACCGCTTCGACTTCTTCTCTCCAGATGGTCGTGTGACGGGACTGGGGAACATTGAAGATGTCGTCGAACCCGCGGAAGAGCATCGAGTTCTTCTTGTCGACCTTGTGGGGGTAGACACCGAAGAGCTTCGCCGGAAGGTCGTGCTTCGGGATGCCGTAGTGGTAGTACAGACCCGCGAACGCGCCCCAGCACAGGTGGAAGGTGGAGTAGACATGGGTCGTGCTCCATTCCATGATCTCACACAGCTCTTCCCAGTAGTCGACCTCTTCGAAGGGCATCTGCTCGACCGGCGCGCCGGTGATGATGAGTCCGTCGAAGTTGCGGTCTTTGACCTCGTCGAAGGTCTTGTAGAAGGACAGCATGTGGTCCTCCGGAGTATGGGTCGATTTGTGCGACTGTGTCATGATGAGCTCGAGCTCGATCTGCAGAGGCGTGTTGCCGAGCAGGCGGCAGAGCTGGGTCTCGGTCTCGATCTTCTTCGGCATGAGGTTCAGCAGCAGGATGTGCAGCGGACGGATGGCCTGGGTGTTCGCCCGGGTCTCCTTCATGACGAAGATGTTCTCGCTGTTCAGTACTCGCGCAGCGGGAAGGTCGTTCGGGATCTTGATCGGCATTTATTTCACTTCTTCCTGAACCTGACGTTTCTCGTGGAGTTCTTCGGTGATCTCCGCGACTTTTTCTTCCGTCAGGATGAATTTCTTGGCAAAGATGAGGATGGCGATGACCATCAGGAGGATTGGGATGACCGTCATGGAAAGGCGCAGACCGGTGCGGGCGGCCTGGTCGATGACCACGGCTGCGTCGCCGGCTTCGGTGCCGCCTTTCTGGATGTGGTTGATGGACAGGGTCAGGGACGCTGCCAGGGCCGCGATACCGCTCGCGAGTTTGACGACGAACGTCTGCATGGAGAAGACAACGGACTCGTCACGGGTGCCGTTCTGCAGTTCACCGTAGTCGACGGTGTTCGCGAGGAAGACGGTGACGAGGACGGTCAGGATGCCGTTCGCGGCGAAGATGAGGAAGCCCGGGATGAGCAGCAGGTAGACGTTGTCCATCGGGGTGAGGAACGCGATGGCGATGAGCGTCAGGTAGCCGACAATGGCAGAACCCGTGCCGATGTAGAAGACCTTCGTCGTCGAGAAGAACTTCCGGAGCAGCGGGAACAGGACCATCATGGACAGGATGGAGACGGCTCCGCCAAAGGTGTTGAAGATGGTGTAGCTGTTGTACCATGCATCGCCGCCGACATCGTACTTGAAGAAGTAGATGACGAGGTTCGAGGTGATGTACACAGCGGTGTTGACGAGGACGATGGCCAGGACGACGACCATGGTCTGGTCGTTGTGGATGAGGGCCTTGAACATATCGCCAACGGAGGTCGTCTTGACGTCGACCGTGGACTTCTCCTTGATGGTGATGACCGCGATGGTCTCGAAGAGGACGAAGACGGCCGCGATGACGAGGGCGAACCGGGAGAAACCGATGCGCTCATCGCCGGCGCCCAGCGCCTGGACGGCGATGATGGTGACGATGGTGATGAGGGCGGAACCGACACCGGCACAGGAACGGGCCAGGGTCGTGAGGTTCTCACGCTCTTTGCCGCCTTCGGTGAAGGCGGGGATCATGGACCAGAATGGGATGTCCATCATGGTGTAGGTCGTGCCCCAGAGGATGTAGAAGACGGCCGCGTAGGCAGTCAGTCCGGAGGGAGACAGGCTCGGCGGGGCCGAGAACATGACGTACAGGATGACGGCGTTCAGAACGGTGCCGATGAACAGCCAGGGGCGGAACTTGCCCCAGCGGGTGCGGGTCTTCGCCGTGATGATGCCCATGATGGGGTCGTTGAACGCGTCGAAGACACGGGCCACGAGCAGGATGACGCCCATCGCCGCAGCAGAGACGCCCATGATGTCCTGGAAGTAGTAGAGGACATAGCTCGCGGACAGCATGTAGCAGAGGTCCTTACCGACCGCTGCCAGACCGTAGCTGGTTTTCTCCTTGCCGGATAGTTTCTTGGTTTCAAGTGCCTGCGCCATAATACACTCTCTTTCTTATTTCCAACTCGAGTTTAAGTCGACCGTCCGGTTGAAGATGAGTTTGTCTTCCGTCGAGTACTTGTCGACCGTGTAATAGCCTTTTCTCATGAACTGGAAGGTGTCGCCGGGTTTCAGGTCGACGAGGTCGCCCTCGATGACGGCATCCGGCAGGACTTCCAGGGAGTTCGGGTTCAGGTAGTTCTCCAGGGGTTCCGCGGGGTCGGACGGGTTCGGCACGTTGAAGAGCCGGTCGTAGAGCCGGACTTCGGCCGGGATGCAGTCCGCCGCGTTGACCCAGTGGATGGTGCCCTTGACCTTTCTTCCGTCGGGCGATTCGCCGCCCTTGCTCTCCGGATCATATTCGACATGGATACAGGTGACGTTCCCGTCATCGTCAGTCTCGTAGGATGTGCAGGTGGCATAATAGGCGCCTTTGAGGCGGACCTCATTGCCGGGGTAGAAACGTCTGTACTTCTTCGCGGGTTCGATCATGAAGTCGTCCTGCTCGATGTACAGTTCTCTCGAGAAGGTGACCGTGCGGGTACCCAGTTCCGGTTTCTTCGGGTGGTCTTCCACTTCGATCTCTTCGGTCTGCCCTTCGGGGTAGTTGTCGATGATGACTTTCAGCGGACGAAGGACCGCCATGGCACGGGGCGCGTTCTCATTGAGGTCGTCCCGGACACAGGCTTCGAGCAGGCCGAAGTCCACGACGGAGTACGCCTTGGAGATGCCGATACGGGCACAGAAGTCCCGGATGGCTGCGGGCGGGAAGCCGCGGCGTCTCATGCCGGAGATGGTGACCATGCGCGGGTCGTCCCAGCCGTCGACATAGCCGTTGTTGACAAGATAGAGGCAGCGGCGTTTACTGGTGACACAGTAGTTGAGGTTGAGACGGGCGAACTCGATCTGCCGCGGAGCCGGTTTGTCCACTTCGCACTCCCGGCAGACCCAGTCGTAAAGGGGTCTGTGGTTTTCGAACTCCAGGGAGCACAGCGAATGGGTGACGCCTTCACAGGCATCTTCCAGCGGGTGCGCGAAGTCGTACATCGGGTAGACGCACCACTTGTCGCCCTGGCGGAAATGGCTCATGTGTGCAATGCGGTAGATGACCGGGTCTCTCATGTTCATGTTCGGAGAGCTCATGTCGATCTTCGCGCGAAGGACCTTCTCCCCGTCGGCGAACTCGCCTTTGGTCATGCGGTCGAAGAGGTCGAGGTTCTCCTCAATGGAACGGTCCCGGTACGGGCTGTTCTTGCCGGGCTCGGTCAGCGTGCCGCGGTACTCGCGGATCTCGTCAGCCGAGAGGTCGTCGACAAAGGCCAGGCCCTTTTTGATGAGCAGGATGGCCTTCTCGTACATGTAGTCGAAGTAGTCGGAGGCGTGGTACAGGTTCTCATAGTTGTACCCGAGCCACTTGATGTCCTCGGCAATGGCGTCCGCGTACTCGGTGTCTTCCTTGCCGGGGTTCGTGTCGTCCATCCGCAGGTTGCAGATGCCGTTATATTTCTCCGATGTGTAGAAGTTGATGTAGATCGCCTTCGCGTGGCCGATGTGCAGGTAGCCGTTGGGCTCCGGCGGGAACCGGGTCTGGACGTGGTCGTAAACGCCTGCTTCCAGGTCCGCGTCAATGAAGTCGTGGATGAAGTTCGAGGGCGCTGCGGGCGCGTTCATAGTTTTCTCTTCCATTCGGTTCACCCCTTATAGTAGTTTGCTGCCTTCCGGAGGCGATGTACGCATTCCTCTTTGCCAAGGATCTGCATGATGGCACAGAGGTCCGGCGTGTTGGTCCGGCTGGTAATGGCCACCCGGATGACGGTGGACAGGTGGCCGACATGGCCCTTGAAGGCGGTCGGGTCCTGCTTCCACTCCTTGACGTTCGGCGTGTAGCCGAGGGGCTCGCAGAGGCTCTTGACCTTGCCAAACCATTCAGACTGGTCGTCGTTCTTGTCGTAAACGTTCGTGTAGGCTTCGAGGATGGCCGCGGCGTCCGCCGGGGTCACGTTCTCGGGAAGCTGGTCGAAGTCCTCTTTGTAGAGGTCGTCATAGAGATAGGCGACGAAGTCCGGGACTTCGGACCATTTGGCAATATCTTTTCTCGGCTTCTTTCCGCCGCGGTCGACACTGAGGATCCGAAGAGCCTTGTCCTTGTCGGCGGTCAGAAGGTCGTAGAAGTCTTTGTTGTACTCCTCGGCCCAGGTGAGCACCCGGTCGAGGACGGTCTCCGCGCTCATGACGGAGATGACGTTCTTCGAAACGTCGTTGAGCTTCGCAAGGTCGAACAGCGCGCCGGACACGCTCATCTTTTTGAGATTGAACGGGAAGTCCGAGAGCGGTGCTTCCTTGTTGGCGCGGCGCCAGTCTTCGAAGTTCGAGTTGGCCAGCGTCAGCAGGTACTCGAGGACAGCCTCTTTCGGGTAGCCCTCTTCCACATAGTAGCTGACCGCCGCTTCCGGGTCTTTCCGCTTCGAGAGCTTGCGCTTGTTGCCGTCATCGAGTTTCATGATGGGGGCGATGTGTGCAAACTTCGGAGCACGGAACCCGCAGTACTGGAACAGTTGCAGGTGGACCGGCACGGAGGAGATCCACTCGTCGCCGCGGACCACATGGGTCGTGCGCATGAGGTGGTCGTCCACGCAGTGGGCGAAGTGGTAGGTCGGGATGCCGTCGGTCTTCAGAAGGACGATGTCCATGATGTTCTCGGGCAGTTCCATCTTGCCCTTGATGATGTCCTGGTAGCGGACCTTCTTTTCGGGGTCGCCCTGGGACTTGAGGCGTAACACATAGGGCAGCCCTTCGGCGATGCGCCGCTCCACTTCTTCATACGGCATCTCCCGGTCTCTGGCGTACTTGCCATAGTAGCCGGGGTTCACGCCCTCTTCCTCCTGCTGCTTGCGGATAGCTTCCAGTTCTTCCGCCGTGCAGAAGCAGGGGTACGCGAGGCCTTCTTCGGTGAGCTTCTTTGCGAAGCAGCGGTAAATGTCTCTCCGCTTGCTCTGCTGGTAGGGGCCGTAAGCGCCGGTCTCCTGTTCGAAGCCGGTGATGCCTTCGTCCATGGTGACACCGAAGTCGGCAAGCCCTTTGACGATGCCGGAGACGCCGTCTTCCACTTCCCTCTTCTTGTCGGTGTCCTCGATGCGCAGGTAAAAGACGCCGCCGGTGGTGTCCGCCGTCAGCTTCGCGACATAGGCGGCGAAGAGACCGCCGATGTGCAGAAAACCGGTGGGACTCGGCGCGAATCGTGTGACTCTTGCGCCTTCCGCGAGACCTCTCTCGGGGTACATCGCCTCATAGTCTTCCGGGGTCTTTTCCACATCCGGGAACAGCAGTGCTGCGAGCTTCATGTTGTCTGTCAAAAAAACCGCTCCTCACAAAAAATGGTTCTTAATATTATAAGGGAATCCGCTATAAATGTAAATAGAACGGAGACTCCCGGAAACGACCCGTTTCGCAAAGTGCAGCAATACATAAATGGTGCAAATACATATGATATCAGGATATTTTAGTAAAGATATTTACTAACTCAGCCTAAATTCATTAACTAATGGTAACATACTTATACCAAACGGAAAGCCCCTGTTCTTGGGGGATCGTTGTGTACAGTGTGGCAGACCGGTTTGGAATCAGGAATTGTTTCATTTTCCGACAAACTGAATAAGGGTACAGGTATCATTATGAGAGAATATCAAAGCATCCTGCGTGATTTGAGGGAAGATCACGACTATACCCAGGAAGAGGTCGCCCACATCCTCGGCACATCACAGACCATGTATGCCCGGTATGAGCGCGGTGCCAGCGAAATGCCGATTCGGCATCTCATCACACTCTCCAAGGAGTACAAAGTCTCGACAGACTTCATTCTGGGTCTCTCCAAGAAAAAGAAACCAAGCAGATGACCCCCATTTCCTCAACAAACAAAAAAGCATCCGGTATACACCGGATGCCTTTTGTTTTTTGTGAAGTTGTGAAAACAAACTTACGCAAGTTCGATGGTAGCACCGACTTCGTCGAATTTTGCCTTCATCTCTTCTGCCTCTTCCTTGGAGACAGCTTCCTTGACGGTCTTGGGAGCGCCGTCAACGAGGGCCTTAGCATCGGCAAGGCCAAGGCCGGTGATCTCACGGACGACCTTGATGACCTTGATCTTGTTGGCGCCGACCTCTTTCAGGACAACGTCAAACTCAGTTTTCTCCTCAGCAGCAGCTTCGCCACCGGCAGCGGGGCCAGCGACAGCAACAGCAGCAGCAGCGGAAACGCCGAATTCTTCTTCGACAGCGTGAACGAGCTCGGACAGCTCGAGAACGGACATGGTTTTGATCTCTTCAAGAAGAGCAGTAACTTTCTCAGAAGCCATGGTATTTTCCTCCATTAAGTTGATTTTAAAATAGTAGTAGTTGGATTATTCAGCTGCGGGAGCTTCTTCAGCCGGAGCTTCCTCTGCGGGAGCCTCTTCGGCGGGAGCTTCTTCAGCGGGGGCTGCCTCCTCTGCGGGAGCAGCTTCTTCAGCCGGAGCCTCCTCTGCGGGAGCCTCTTCAGCTGCGGGTGCCTCTGCCGGTGCTTCTTCGGCTGCAGGTGCAGCTTCTTCAGCGGCCGGAGCGACTTCGCCTTCCTCGGACTTTTTGTCGACAACAGCCTGGATGACCCGTGCGAAGGACGCGATGGGTGCGTTGAATGCGTTGCAGACGGTGGCGAGAAGAACTTCGTAAGTGGGCAGGTCTGCCAGAGAGTTGACCGTTGCGAGGTCGACGACCTCACCGTTCAGGTAACCGCTCTTGATCTGGAAGAAATCGTGCGTTTTGGAGAAGTTCTTGAGGATGCGGGCAGCGGCGACGTGATCTTCCTTGGAGATCGCGATCGCGGTGGTACCGGTCAGGACGTCCTTCAGACCGTCAAGACCTGCCTGCTCAGCGGCTCTGCCGATGATGGAGTTCTTGATGACGGAGTAGTCGATGCCGGCCTCACGGAGTTCGCGACGAAGGTTGGTGTCGTCGGCGACGTTGATGCCCTTGTATTCGACGAGAACGCCGGCGACGGAGTCGGTCATTTTACCGGCCAGTTCCGCGACCTGAGCTTTCTTCATTTCGAGTACTTTTTCGCTTGCCATTTACGTTTCACCTCCTGGGGATAAAGAATAATGCTCTTCCTTTTCCAAGGAAGAGCATTTCTGTAAACTAAACGCAATGGCGTTGAAAGTCTATTCGATGGCTCTTTCCTCGGCAGGTAGGACGGACCTGTTACGTGTCTTGCGACACACCTGCTGTCTTAGGTAAAGAAACAGCATTGGTATACTAGCACAGGGTCTCCCCCGTGTCAAGTAACTTTGTGACGACGCTTACTGAGCGTTCGTGTACTTCGCCGGGCTGAACTTGACGCCGGGGCCCATGGTGGAGGCCAGAGCGCAGGATCTGAGATACTGGCCCTTTGCAGCGGCGGGTTTTGCCTTGACGATCGCGTCCATCAGAGTGTCAAGGTTCTCCTGGAGTTTCTCAACGCCGAAGGAAGCCTTGCCGATGGGGCAGTGGATGATGTTGGTCTTGTCGAGTCTGTACTCGATCTTACCGGCTTTTGCCTCGGTGACAGCCTTGGCAACGTCCGGAGTGACCGTACCGGCCTTCGGGGACGGCATCAGGCCACGGGGACCAAGGACACGACCGAGCTTACCGACGACACCCATCATGTTGGGAGCGGCGATAGCAACGTCGAAGTCCAGGAAGCCTTCGTTCTGGATGCGGTCTGCAAGATCTTCGGCACCGACGATCTCTGCACCGGCTTCTTCAGCGGCCTTGGCCATATCGCCCTTGGCGAAGACGGCGACGCGGACGCTCTTACCGGTACCGTTCGGGAGAACGACTGCACCACGGACCTGCTGGTCAGCGTGACGGGAGTCGACACCCAGACGGATGTGAGCTTCGACAGTTTCGTCGAACTTGGCTTTCGCTGTATCGCAGACGAGCTTGAGAGCTTCGTCTACCTCATAAGTCTTGGTTTTGTCGATGAGCTTTTTGCTGTCGACATATTTCTTGCCGTGTTTCATTCTTCTTTACCTCCCGCGTTAGTCTTCCACAACGACGCCCATGGAACGTGCGGTACCTGCGATCATAGAGCAGGCAGACTCGATGCTGGAAGCATTGAGGTCACGCATTTTCGTCTCGGCGATCTGTTTGATCTGGTCCATGGTGATGGTCGCGACTTTGGTCTTGTTGGGTTCACCGGAAGCTTTCTCGATTCCGCAAGCCTTCTTGATGAGGACAGCTGCGGGCGGGGTCTTGGTGATGAATGTGAAACTGTGGTCTGCATAAACTGTGATGACGACAGGAATGATGAGGCCCATGTCATTCTTGGTGCGCTCATTGAACTCCTTGGTGAACGCCATGATGTTGACGCCGTGCTGACCAAGGGCCGGACCGACGGGCGGTGCCGGAGTTGCTTTACCTGCGGGGATCTGCAGTTTAATGAAACCGATTACCTTCTGTGCCATTGTTTTTGCACCTCCAAAAAAATGTGGTAATTGGCGGAACGGTGTTTCCCGGTAAGGGGCGTTCCTCCCACGGGACCTGGAAAAGTCCCTGTAACAAAAGCAGCGAGCTGCTTATTACCAATGTTACGGTTTTTACACTCAGGCAAGTTCTACCTGATTCAGAGCAAGGTCGGCGGAAGTCTCTCGACCGAACATGGAGATCGTGACTTTGACACGACCGGTCTCGGTGTTGATTTCCTGGACCACGCCGGAGTAGTCGGCGAGGTTGCCGCCGGTGATGCGGACGAAGTCTCCCACTTTGTAGTTGACTTCGACGGTGGTCGCCACTTCTGCCTCTTCGTCTTCGACGCCGAGGTTCGCGACTTCCTGGTCAGTCAGGGGGACCGGCTTGCTCTCCGGGCCTACGAAACCGGTGACACCGCGGGTGTTGCGGATGACATACCAGGCATCGTCTGACATGACGTATTCGTTGTCTTCTGCTTCGACAGCGACTTTGACGAGAACATAACCCGGGAAGACTTTACGCTCGACCTCTTTGGTCTCACCGTTGTCCTTGACTTCGACAACCAGTTCCGTAGGGACGCGAACGTCGAGGATCTGGTCGTTCATGTTCCGGTTGTCCACGACCTTCTTGATGTTGTCCTGGACTTTGTTCTCATAGCCGGAGTAGGTATGGACGACATACCATTTGGTGATTCCTGCCATAGGGACTGTCCTCCTTCGTTACAGTAGCCCGATTTGAGCCTTCAGAAGGATGACCGCAGCCTCTGCGTCTGCAGGGGAATAGTTGTAGATCAGCTCCCGAATCTTAACGAAGAGGGCGTCAAAGACCCAGACACCGATACCGATGACAAGAATGACCAGCAGAACGACGAGGAAATTCTTGAACGTATCTTTGGCACTGGACCAGTTGATTTTCTTCAGCTCTTTGAAAAGGCCTTTCCAGAACTCCTTGAAGTTGGTCCAGAAACCGGGTTTGGCTTCCTTCTCAGCCTTCTTGTCCTTCTTCGGAGCGTCCTTTTTCTTGGCTGCGTAGGCGGGAACTTCTTTTTCGGCGGCTTTTGCTTCGGCTTTCTCCGGAGCAGTGGCCTTTTTCTTATTCTTCGCCATTACAACTGCCTTCCTTACTTCGTCTCTTTGTGGAGGGTGTGTTTCTTGCAGAATCTGCAGTACTTATTCATCTCCAGCTTGTCGGGTGTGTTCTTTTTGTTCTTCATTGTGTTGTAGTTGCGCTGACCGCACTCTGTGCAGGCCAAAGTAACACGTACTCTCATGTCGGCACCTCCAGTTATGGATCATTAGTATTTGTCTTCTGCCTGGGAGGGCAGAAGCATCTGCCTCCCTCTTTGAAGGTCGTTCTTATGCGGTTTTTCGGGCGATTTGCACAAAGAGTTTTGTGACATCCTCGCTTAAAAAAGCGCGCAAAAAAAGAACCCTCTCGCAAGAGGTAAAGGCATTCTACCATACATCCCGCGCAGGTTCAAGGTTTTTCTCTTATTAAAGTATATTTATTTATATAAGGGGAAACTCATATACAAGATACAGGGGAAAGCTTTGTACTCAGCCACTAGACAGCATTCCGACAGAAGCACTAACGCCAGCCTTTCAACACCGCTCCCAGACACTGCGGCCGCTTCGCCTCACAGTCTGCAAGGGGTCTTTCCCACTCCCCCCCACTTAGCTGCCCGGCTGTGCCACTGGCAGGCCCGACTCCCGGCAAGCCGGACGCCAGGACTCTTCGCCTCACAGTCTGCAAGGGGTCTTTCCCACTCCCCCCACTTAGCTGCCCGGCTGTGCCACTGGCAAAACAACAAAAAACAGGATCGAGAGTTCTCGATCCTGTCTGGGTCATACCCTGAAAACTGAACAAAGAAACATTTACTGGTAAATCCTAATACTCGTACATTAGACAAGCCCTCGACCGATTAGTACCGCCTGGCTGAACATGTCACCATGCTTACACTTGCGGCCTATCTACCTCGTAGTCTACAAGGGGTCTTACTAGCTTATGC
>Ga0256407_10000533_pt1 | contig 90472 bp, 68 predicted proteins | sample RumenRJG_04DNA_FD_193489 | JGI IMG/M metagenome (GOLD analysis project Ga0256407, IMG submission 193489) | Bovine rumen microbial communities from Lethbridge, Alberta, Canada - RJG_04 | ecosystem: Host-associated > Mammals > Digestive system > Stomach > Rumen | place: Canada: Alberta... | reverse complement strand
CCGTATGCCTGATATAATAAGCTGCCGTTCATATCTAATATGGTTGGGGAACCACAAAGATAATGAATTGGCGGCTTTTTCTATACTACTATATAAACTTGCCAACGCAATTCGGGGATGAACCATATTTTTTATTTAATTAAGAGTAATAAAAACATTTTAAACAAAATTATTACTGTCCGCTAAACATTGAAGTACATTATTACAAATAGGGCTGGCACCAACTATCGGTGTCAGCCCTTTTGGTTATCTTTGTAGTCGGCAAACAAAACAAACATAACCATGGGCAAAAGTACACATTTTTTCGGACAGCCGGTATATGGTCAGCTGATAAAATCGCTTGATCGTGATAAAATTGTTGAAATGAGCCGCAAGATGGGTGGTGAAAAGTATGTGAAGAGCTTCGATGGGTACGTCCACCTGCTTACCATGCTCTTCGCTGTCATCATGCGTTTCGATTCCCTACGGGAAATAGAGGCAGCCATGACGGCAGAGGCAAGAAGAAAGGGGGTATCAAAGTCCATGCTGTTATACACGCCAATGAAAGTGTACCATGCGACGTACAGTTTACCTCTGCTGCTACAAACGACTCTTTTATGCTGGCTCCAAGCTATTACCAGCACGATACGATTGTCGCCATGGACAGGGCCTACATCAACTACGAAAAGTTTGAAGAACTCACGGCCAGAAACGTGGTATATGTCACCAAAATGAAGAAAAGCCTCAACTACGAGGTGCTGGAGGACTGCATGGATATGACTCCGGAAGGAAAGATGGAGTACCGCGAGCAGGTAGTCGTATTCCGCAAAGGCGACATCAGTCACATTGCACGTATCATCACATATGTGGACATCAAGAAAGGCAGGCAGCCGAAGCTTGTCTCACTGCTGACCAACGATTTTGACATGACGCTGGAGACCATCGTGGCCATATACAGCCGCAGATGGCAGATAGAGTCGCTCTTCAAGCAGATAAAGCAGAATTTCCCGCTCAGGTACTTTTACGGGGAAAGTTCCAACGCAATAAAGATTCAAATTTGGGGCACGCTAATTGCTAACCTGTTGATTTCTCTACTGCAAAGCTCGCTGGAGAGAAACTGGAGCTTCTCTGGACTGGCAACAATGGTGAGGATTGTGATGATGTACTACCTAAATATGCAGAATTTCTTCAATAAGCCTGACGCAGACCTTAAAATTATGCTCGAACAAGCTTCTGAATCGCCTCCAGAGGAAAGCATAAATGAGTAGTGGGGGCTTGTACATGAGAAAAAAAATAGCCAAACTCCTGTGCTTCAAGAAGTTGAGCATACAATGTCGTGGCTTAGCGGACAGTAATAAAACAAAATATGTAATTATATGTTTTAATCAAGATACAACATTGAGTTGATAGAAGTGTTTTACAAGGTTAGCCTGATTTATTTTGTTTAATGGGAATTTTGGCTGTACCATGCTAATTATTTGTATAAAAAGTCAACAGCAAAAGAATAAGACAAATACCCTAATATGACATCCAACTCAAACAACAATTATATACGTTAATTTATATGTCTGATTTAATAAAGTGCGGATAGTTTTGGTCACCAAACTTAGAGTCAAAATGAAAACCTTCATAGCAAAATGAACGTATATCAGAAAGATTAGTAATGCGGTTTTCAATTATAAATCTTGTCATTGCTCCTCTACAAGTTTTTGCCCAAACAGCTTGTATCTTCAATTTATCACCACTTTTAACATAGAATAAAGGTTGCACAATGCGAACTTCATTACTCAATCGTTTCCAATCAAATAAATGCTGGTATTCTTCTGTAGCCAAATGTAGTAAAATTCCATCATCTGCTTTTATCATTCCAATAAGTTTATCTGTTAGACGATTTTTCCAAAATCCAAAAATATTTTTGCCCTCTGCACTAGGCAACTCCACATTGCCCTCCATTCTATATGGAAGAATACCATCAAATGGGCGCAACAAACCGTAGAGAAAAGAAGTAATCCATAAATGATTCTGTGCAAATTTCAAATCATCTATTGACATACTATCTGCTTTCAGATGTTTATATGCTTGTCCTTTATAAGAAAATATGGCAGCCGTTTTCTCAACATCATTGAAAAAATCCATAAAACGGAGTTTATTTAATGAAGCAATCCTACGACTGCACTTTAACATTTCTGCTAATGAGTCTACAGAATATTGGAACATATCACGTGTTAATATTTCTGCCTCTAATCTGAACATTGGTTCTGATAAGTTAATTTTCGATGACAACTTTGTATCGTCATTCATTGTTTTTGCAGAGGCTAAAAGTATTTGCATTATAATCTTGAGTTATAGTTAATCTATTGATTTTATGTACTTAGCGGGAATTCCTCCAACTATTGTACGAGGAAGTACATCCTTAGTTACAACAGCTCCTGCAGCAACAATAGCTCCATCGCCAATAGTAACACCAGGCAAAACTGTAGCATTAGCACCAATCCATACATTTTTACCAATATGAATTGGTGCATAAGTCATTCCTCCACGCTTTTCTGGTTCAATTAAATGATTTAATGTTGCAAGTACTACATTGTGTCCAATAAGAGCACCATCATCTATCGTTATACCTCCTTGATCCTGAAACTTACATCCCATATTAATAAATACACGCTCACCCACAATTGTGTTTTTTCCACAATCTGTATAAAATGGCGGAAATAGTCCTACCGACTCTGGGACTTCCCTCCCCCACAACTGCTTCAATAAAGAGCGCAGTTCATCTGGTGTGTGATACTTCCCATTAATTTCCGCAGTAATCTTCAAAGCTTCTTGCGATAACCTATGGAACATAATGTGTACTGGTGAACCATCGTCTATTGGTTTACCAGTACTCATATATTCTCTAAATTCTTGAATTGTCATATTTTACATCAATCATTGGCTTGAAACATAAAAATTATATCTCATCAATTATCCATCAATTTACGATAATGTGCTCTTTTAGGTTCATCAAGTCCTAAACGCATTGCTTTGTTTGCTTCGTACTCACTGTAATTTCCTTCAAAATAGAAAACATTTCCATTACCCTCAAACGCAAGAATGTGAGTGCAAATACGATCAAGAAACCATCGGTCATGGCTTATAACAACAGCACAACCGGCAAAAGCCTCTAATCCTTCTTCAAGAGCTCGCAGAGTATTTACATCAATATCATTTGTTGGTTCGTCAAGCAACAAAACATTTCCTTCTTGCTTTAAAGCAATTGCAAGATGAAGGCGATTTCGCTCACCTCCAGAAAGGACACCACATTTCTTTTCCTGGTCAGCACCGCTGAAATTGAAACGAGACAAATAAGCACGCACATTTACATCTTTTCCTCCAATACGTATAGTTTCATTACCTCCACTAACAACTTGATAAACGCTTTTATCCTTATCAATATCTTTATGTTGCTGATCAACGTAGCTTAACTTAACAGTTTCACCAACATCAAAAGTTCCATTATCAGCATGTTCAAGTCCCATTATTAGTCTAAACAGAGTTGTTTTTCCAGCTCCATTAGGTCCAATAACACCAACAATACCATTAGGAGGAAGCATGAAGTTTAAATCAGAGAAAAGTGTCTTTTCACCAAATGCTTTAGCAACATGAGTAGCCTCAATAACTTTATTTCCAAGACGTGGACCATTTGGAATAAAGATTTCCAATTTCTCTTCCTTCTGTTTTTGTTCCTCATTCAGCATCTTGTCATAAGAGCTAAGACGTGCTTTACCTTTCGCCTGACGCGCCTTAGGTGCCATTCTCACCCATTCAAGTTCTCTTTCCAGAGTCTTACGCCGTTTCGAAGCAGTCTTTTCCTCTAAAGCAAGACGCTGACTCTTTTGTTCAAGCCATGATGAATAGTTGCCTTTCCAAGGAATGCCCTCCCCCCTATCAAGTTCTAGAATCCACTCTGCGACATCATCTAGGAAATAACGGTCATGAGTAACAGCAATTACCGTTCCCTCATATTGTTGCAAGTGCTGCTCCAACCAATCAATAGACTCAGCGTCAAGGTGGTTCGTAGGTTCGTCAAGCAATAGAACATCAGGCTTTTGCAATAACAATCTGCATAATGCAACTCTACGACGTTCGCCACCTGAAAGATTTTTAACACTCCAATCTCCAGGAGGACAATTAAGCGCAGCCATTGCCCTATCAAGCTTAGAGTCTATATTCCAAGCGTCAGTTGCATCAATCTTGTCTTGCAGTTCCGCCTGACGCCCCATCAATTTTTCCATTTTGTCTGCATCCTCATAGTATTCAGGGAGACCAAACTTTATATTTATTTCATCATATTCAGCCAATGCATCATAAATATGTTGGACACCTTCCATAACATTCTCTTTCACAGTTTTTGTATCATCTAATGGTGGGTCTTGTGGCAAATAGCCTACAGAATAACCTGGACTCCACACAACATTACCCTGATATTGCTGATCTAATCCTGCAATTATCTTCATAAGTGTAGATTTTCCAGCGCCATTCAATCCAATAATACCTATTTTTGCACCATAGAAGAAACTCAAATAAATATTCTTTAAGACCTGCTTCTGGTTTTGCGGAATGGTCTTGCTGACTCCGACCATTGAGAATATCACTTTTTTGTCATCAACTGTTGCCATAAACTAACTCAAGGTTTTGTTTATAATTAAAAACTAAAAAATTACTCACATTATTTAATATTATAGAAATGTGTAAATACTCTTACACAATATTCATGGTCAGCAACAGATCCTGTTTCTCTGCAACTATGCATTGCAAGTATAGCATTACCCATATCAACACCACGCAAAGGTATTGAAGAAGCAAGAATATTTCCAAGTGTGCTTCCACCAGCAACATCACTATGATTAACAAAACACTGGCATGGAACACCTGCATTTCGGCATAATTCAGAGAATATTGCTGCAGAAACAGCATCACTAGCATATTTCTGTGCAGCATTAAACTTTATTACCGGTCCCCCACCAAGAACAGGATGATTAGTTGGATCGTATTTTTCATTATAATTTGGATGCCAAGCATGGGCATTGTCAGCCGAAATCATAAATGCATTCTCAACAGCCTGGTAGAAAGCCTCTTCTCCCCCACCCTGCGCAATGGCAATTCGCTTCAACATTGTAGCAAGAAACGGACTACCAGCTCCTTGTTTTGTCTGAGAACCAGTTTCCTCATTGTCAAATATTGCCAAAACGTTTGTAATATCATTTTCTTTTACAGAAATCATAGCTTCAAGACCTGCAAAACACATAGAAAGATCGTCTAATCTTCCTGAAGAAATAAATTCATCGTGCATTCCAAATGTGCATGAAGGCGAAGCATCTGCCAGATACAAGTCAAAGTCTAAAATATCCTTTGCCTTGACTTCGTGCTCTTTGTTTAGTTCCTCAAGTATTGCATTCATCAACATATTTCCCTTCTCAAGTTCAGTATTAATAATACCGAGTATTGGAAGAACGTCTTTTTGCTTACTAAGCTTAACACCATCGTTTACCTGACGATTAAAATGAATAGCCAAGTTACTAATTTGTAGCAAAGGTCTTTTAATATGAAGTAACAACGTCTTTGGATTCATCTCATCATCACCTCTTACAATTACCCGACCTGCTAATGTTAGCGGCCTGTCAAACCATGTTGACATGATAGGTCCCCCATAGACTTCCGTGTTTAATTTAACTATTCCGCCTTCACAAAGAATCTCAGCATTTGGTTTTATACGAAATGTTGGAGAGTCGCAATGTGCACATATCATATGAAAACCTGCATCTGCCAGAGATTTCCTGCCAATACTAAACGCATAAATTGAAGAATCATTCTTTGTTACAAAAAATTTATCTCCAGCTTTTATATTACCAATTGGTTGTTTAGGATCAATTCGGCGATAGCCTGCATTTTCCAACTCACACATAATATTCTTCACAGCAAGGAAATTAACTGGCGAAGCATTCAAGAAATTCAATAAACGATTTATCATATTCTTTTCATTTTATTTGTTATCAACTATAATTTTATACATTGTGCAAAGATACGTAAATAAATTAGATTATACAACAAAATGTCTTTTTGCATGTAATTAATAAATATTTAATTAAAGTTTCACAAGTACTAAACTTGTATTAGGTTATCAAGGTTTTAATATTATAATGTCATACTGTAAAGTTGGTATATAGTAATACAAAATGTAGTATAATCATTTTATAGACTTAAAGCAAAGTAGCCTGAAAAACTTTCAAAACTAAAGCTTGCTAAAGTTTAGTTTGCTAATTTAGATTTGCGATGAATTGGAATCTAATAAATGATGACAAATGTCATAAGCCCTCAATATATATTGTAAAAACAAAAAAGTTAATAAATGAAAATCTTTCACGATTTAGTATACTTATATATATTTTTGCATAAAGAAAAAAACAATGAAATACTCTATAAGAAAATCAAATGTTAGCGATTTACCAAAATTGCTAGAATTGGCATCTCAGGCAAGGATTATAATGCGTAAAAGCGGAAATTTTAAGCAATGGGATGAAGGTTATCCTTCGTATGAAATATTTTCAAATGATATTTCTAACGGCAACAGCTATATTATTGAAGATGAAAACAATATAGCCATTGCAACATTTGCATTTATTCATTCGCCAGAGCCAACATACTCAATAATAGAAAAAGGAGAATGGCTTGATGACAAAAAAGATTATTATGTCTTACATAGAATAGCAAGTACCCCAAATTGTCATGGAATATTTAACATGATCTTAGACTTTGCTTTTAACGTCACTGACAACATTAGAATTGACACGCATAAAGACAACAAAATTATGCAGCATTTAATAACTAAGAATGCATTCACATATTGTGGAATTATATATCTTGCCAATGGTGACGAGCGTCTTGCATATCAGAAAATCCTAACTTTATAAACTATGACACAAAACAAACAAGAGTAGCATAATCACAAATATATTTTATTTTCGAATATAGTTTTACAGATATTAGTTTCCTATTACCTTCAAGGTTACATCTTATGATTTTTTTTGACAAAATACCCTTTTTCTTGCAGAAAAAAGTCTTTCAGAATCGGTTGTTTTGCAGTTGTCCACCTGCTTGGTTTTACGCGCTTAGAAAAGAAATTTCATGCAATTACCTATCATTCAACGATTTGCAAAAGGAGGAAAAACGATAGGTATTGCTTCGAAATGCGAAAGGTACCCTTTCGCACTGTCATATGTGGTGTTTGACCATGTCAAACGTATCGTTTCGCACTGCCATATGCCACATATCGCAAACGCTAACAAACCTTTCAATCGTGAATGTCGGTTAAAATTATTCACAACCTTTAAGTATATTGATTAACAACTTCATGGATATTAAGTTTTCAGCGTGCCAAACTAAAAAAACAATAAATAGTTCCAGTACCCTTCATCGTTCCAGTTTTTTATTATGAAATATTTTGACAAAATGAAAAAAAAACAAGTCTTTTTATGTTAGTGAGGATTCACATAAATACAAAAAATGATTCTAAAAAGAGTAATTTAGGCCTACCGAGACAAACTCTTTCAACTGCCAATATCCATGATGTTCATCACGAGATATTCCATCATCAAACCGCGGATAAATAAATATGTTCGACGAAATAAATCTATTGAACTTTAATGAAAATGTATTCTCCCACTCAAGTTCGGCCTTTTTGAAAGTTGTAAATCCATATAACCGACTCTTCCACATTACATTATCAGAAAATTTCCAAGTAAGTTCTGCAGTAAATTGAGATCCAATGTCGTGTAGCACATGACGACCTTCTTTTAGTCCGTATCGCACAGCCAAAGGCAAAAGTCGCACATAACGAAAATTATATGCAATAGGTGCAAGATGAATATTGCCAGTTAAACGTTTATTCAGTGCTTCAACTGAGTAATCCATACCAAGTGAAACATTTACATTCAACGGAGAAATAAAATCTGAATAAACAGTTGCATCATTGCTTTTATATCCTTTATAGAACTGGGTATTAGCAACCATTTGTAGGGTATAATACCATTTTTTTGATGCTTGAAGACCCAGTTTACTAGTATATCTAATAAGATCTTCTGAAGTTTTAAACGAATGCAGACTGTCACTCTTTGATGTTATAAAACCAATCTTAAGTTCTAACTTGTTATCCCATTTTACTTTTTGTTTATTGTTATAGTTAGCTTCAAAAGTAATACTACCTAATGCAGAATAATTACTTTCTCCGCCTTTATACCAATTTCCAGAAATGTAATTTTGTAAAAATTGTAAATAAAATTCGCCAGAATACTTCCAAAAGTTAGGCTTGCTAACTACAGGAGAATAAACAATAATATCTGGCTCTATAGGAGCAGGAGACATGGTTTCTGCCATATCAACTTGCTGACTTGCAGGTTCCTCATAACTCGTTTTAATTTTATTTTCATCAAGAAGTCTCTTTGCTGTAGCTGAAACTACATCAAAATGATTTATGTAAAGATTGAAAAGATTAGCTCTGTCAAATTTATCTGATGCAGATTTGGCATTTAGGCTGAAACTATCACTTATATCAGACTCATGAAAAATAAATGGTGAAAAATATGCAAATAATTCTGGTGATAAACCTTCATATTTTGGAATTCTTTTTTTAGGAGAAAAACATTTTAACTTTAACGTATCTATTTTTCTATCGTACAAATTAACTTTATCTATTATGAGAAGCGAAATAGAGTCATTATTTGTCTCTGATCTCTTTAGATTTTGCTGGGCATACAATGTTGGAACACAAATGATAAAAAGAATTGAAGCTATAATGTAAAAACGTAAATTCATACCAAATTATAATACTACTTGATTTATAAAACTGAAATAATCACTTTAACGAGAAATATCATATCTACAAAATGTCTGGCAAAATTAAGAAAAAGAATAGAAAAACATAGTTAATCACAAAAAAAATGTATTTTATTTGATTCAATTCAATTAAACATTTGTTATTTTCCTAAAAATAATGTACTTTTGCACATTCTTAATTAACTGATAAATATAAAAATTAAAAACATCATATTGTGGCAGAAACAAAGTATATTTTCGTTACAGGTGGAGTTGTTTCATCACTAGGAAAAGGCATTATCTCGTCTTCAATAGGTAAATTACTCCAAGCAAGGGGATACAATATCACCATACAAAAGTTTGACCCGTATATTAACATCGACCCAGGTACGCTCAATCCTTACGAGCATGGGGAGTGCTATGTCACTGTAGATGGAATGGAAACAGACCTTGATCTTGGACACTATGAGCGATTTACTGGTATACAAACAACAAAAGCAAACTCGCTGACTACAGGACGTATATACAAGGCTGTTATAGACAAAGAACGCCGTGGAGACTATCTTGGTAAAACCATTCAGGTCATTCCTCATATAACAGATGAAATTAAACGTAGAGTAAAATTACTTGGCAAACAATCAAACTTTGATTTTGTCATAACTGAGATAGGAGGCACTGTCGGAGACATTGAATCCACACCATTTCTTGAAGCAATCAGACAGTTGAAATGGGAATTAGGAAGCAACGCATTATGTGTTCACCTAACTTATGTTCCATATCTGAAAGCTGCTGAAGAATTGAAAACAAAGCCAACACAGCATAGTGTCAAGGAGTTGCAAAGCATTGGTATCCAGCCTGACATACTTGTGTTACGTACCGAGAAGCATCTGTCTGACAACATTCGTAGAAAAGTTGCTGCATTTTGTAATGTAGATTTTGACTGTGTTGTTCAAAGTGAAGACCTTCCTTCTATTTATGATGTTCCAGTAAACATACAGGGACAAGGACTAGACGTTGCGATTTTGCGCAAAATGGGCGAACCTATTGGAGAGACACCACAATTAGGCCCTTGGCGTACATTCCTTGACAAACTTAAAAAAGCTAAGGATGTTGTAAAAATAGGTCTGGTTGGAAAGTATGATTTGCAAGATGCATATAAAAGTATAAGGGAAAGTCTATCACAAGCAGCTACATATAATGATCATAAGGTTGAGATGACATTTATTAATTCCGAGAAGGTAACAAAGGAAAATGTGGCAGAAATGCTTGCGAATCAAGATGGTATAATGATTTGTCCAGGATTTGGGCAAAGAGGTATAGAGGGAAAAATCATAGCAACCCAATATACACGCGAGAATGACATCCCAACATTTGGAATTTGTTTAGGTATGCAAATGATGGTTATAGAATTCGCTCGCAACGTTTTAGGATATAAGGATGCAAATTCAAGAGAAATGGACGCTACGACAAACCATAATGTAATTGACATTATGGAAGAACAAAAAAACATAACAAATATGGGTGGTACTATGAGACTTGGAGCTTATGAATGTATCTTGGACAAGAACTCTAAAGTTTATAGCATATACAAGTCTGAGCTAATAAAAGAACGTCACCGTCATCGCTATGAGTTTAATAATGAGTTCGAAAGCGAATTTGTAAATAACGGCATGCGCTGTGTAGGCAAAAATCCAGAAAGTGACTTAGTTGAAATTGTAGAAATACCGAATCTCAAATGGTATATTGGAACACAATTCCATCCAGAATATCAATCTACAGTATTAAAACCTCACCCACTCTTCCTAGATTTCATAAAAACAGCAATAGCCAATAAAAAAAACTAGATATAAAACAAAGTATTACCATTAATAATTAAGAAATTAAAAACATGGATAAGAATACAATAATAGGTTTCATTCTTATTGCAGCTGTGCTTATCGGTTTTAGCATATACAACAAGCCTTCAGAGGAAGAAATAAAAGCACAAGAAGAATTGATTGCTAAACAAGAAACTGAACAAAAAAAAGCAGCTGAACAACAGAAACTTATAGAGCAACAACAGAAAGAAAAACAAAAAACAGCAATTGAAGATACAACAGTATTATTCCATTCTGCATATTCTGGAGAGAAACAAAATATAATTCTCAAAAATAAGTTTGTTGAACTTACATTGTCAACAAAAGGCGGAGTTGTAGAAAAAGCTGTAATAAAAGGATATAAAAACATAGAAGGCAAGAAAGATGTAACTCTTTTTGATGAGAAAGACCAACATCTCTCATTTAAAATTGATGGAAAAGAGCAAAACATCAATACTGCAGATTTGTTTTTTACCCCAACTGAACAAACTGATTCTACAGTTACAATGGTTGCTCAAGCTGGTTTTGGGAAGCAACTTTCAATGAAATATGTACTAGGCAAAGACTATCTGCTACACTTCTCAATGCAAGTAGATGGTATGGAGAATGATTTTTCTTCTAAAACAAATACCTTAAATATAGAATGGGAGCAAAAAATACGCCAACAAGAAAAAGGGTTCAACTTTGAAAATCGATATGCAACACTTACATATAAAGAGAAAGGTAGCGGCACAGATTACCTGAGCGAAACAAAGGAAATACTAAATGAAAAAATAGAGAAGTCACTTGACTGGGTTGCTTTCAAAAATCAATTTTTCAGTTCTTTAATGATTTCTAAAGATGATTTTGCAAACAATTCGAATCTATCAAGCATACCACAAGAAAAGGGATCAGGATACCTGAAACTGTATAAAGCACAACTTACGACTTTCTTTGATCCAAAAGGCAATACTCCTACCGAACTTGAATTCTATTATGGTCCAAATGACTTCAGACTTCTGCAAAGTGTTGAAAAGCAAAGTAAATTTGACAAAGAACTTAAAATGGAACGCTTAGTCTATCTAGGATGGCCTTTGTTCCGTATTATTAACAGATGGTTTACCTTGTATGTATTTGACGGACTTACAAGTTTAGGTTTCAATATGGGAATTGTTTTAATACTCATAACATTGCTTCTTAAAGCGATAACTTTCCCATTGGTAAAGAAAAGTTATATGTCTTCTGCAAAGATGAGAGTATTAAAACCAAAATTAGATGAAGCTACAAAGCAATATGACAAGCCTGAAGATCAAATGATGAAGCAACAGGCAATGATGCAGATGTATTCACAATATGGTGTAAGTCCTTTAAGTGGATGTATGCCAATGTTAATTCAAATGCCAATATGGATTGCCATGTTCAACTTTGTACCTAATGCTATTCAATTGCGTGGTGAAAGTTTCTTGTGGATAAAAGATCTCTCTACATATGATCCAATATTTGAATGGGGTAAAAATATCTGGCTAATTGGAGATCATCTATCACTTACATGTATCTTATTCTGTGCTGCAAACTTAGCCTATTCTTGGATAACGATGCGCCAACAACGTGATCAAATGATAGGTCAACAAGCAGAACAAATGAAGATGATGCAATGGATGATGTTCCTTATGCCACTAATGTTCTTCTTCATTTTTAATGATTATTCTGCTGGACTTAACTTCTACTATTTTGTGTCATTGTTCTTCAGTGCAGCAATTATGTGGACTCTGCGCAAGACTACAAATGACAAAAAGCTACTAGAGATTCTAGAAGCACGATATAAAGAAAATAAAAACAACCCAAAAAAGATGGGAGGTTTAGCTGCAAGACTTGAAGCAATGCAAAAACAGCAGCAAGAAATGCAGCGTAAACGTGAAGAATTGGAACGCAAAAAGAGAGGGCTATAAAATATTCTAAATAAATTATTCTAGAAAATCTAATATAATCTAAATATGTACAAGACGTTAATAATGGCTGCAGCATTTACTTTTGCAAGCAGCACTATGAATGCTCAAACCGTGAACATTGGAAAAAACAACATCAAGCTCACAAGCGACCAGCTCACACCTGAAGCTTTATGGGCTATGGGGCGTATCGGTTCAACAGAAGCCTCCCCAGATGGAAAGAAAGTTGTCTATACTGTTGCTTACTACAGTGTTAAAGAAAACAAAGGACACCATGTCATCTATGCTATAGATGCTGACGGTAAAAACAACAAGAAACTGACAACTAGTGAGAAAAATGAAACCGATCCTGTATGGATTGATGCTGGAAGACGCATTGCTTTCCTTACCAATGGACAACTATGGTCAATGGATGCTGACGGTAACAACAGAAAGCAATTAACACACGATGCAAAAGATATTGAAGGATTTAAATTTTCACCTGATGGAAAGAAGGTAATCCTTATAAAATCTTTGCCTTTCCATGAAATTATAAAGGAAAATCCATCAGATCTTCCAAAGGCTACAGGACGCAGAGTAACTGATTTGGCATATCGCCATTGGGATCACTACGTTGAAAGCATACAACACCCTTATGTCGCAAATGTAACAGAGAATGGTATTGACGAAGGCAATGATATACTTGAAGGCGAACCATACGAGTGTCCTATGGAGCCATTTGGCGGAATAGAACAATTAGATTGGAGTAAAGATTCTAAACAAATTGCTTATACATGCCGTAAGAAGACAGGTCGTGACTACGCGATTTCTACAGATTCTGACATTTATCTCTACGACTTAACAAATAAAAAGACTATCAATCTTTGTAAACCTGCGGATTATGTTGCTCCCAAAGTAGATCCTTCTAAAACATTGCGTGACCAAGCTGTTAATGCACCTGAAAATTTAAAGAATAACCCTGGATATGACCAAAACCCACAATTCTCACCTGATGGAAAATATGTAGCATGGTTAAGCATGTCTCGTGATGGGTATGAAGCAGACCGTCAACGCCTTTGTGTATACAACCTAGCTACTGGTGAGAAAAACTATGTTACTGAGAAATTTGATTCAAATGTTGATGATTTCTGTTGGAATAGTGACTCAAAGACTATTTATTTCATAGGATGCTGGCATGCTTGTGTAAATTTATATCAGACAAATCTCAAAGGTGAGCATAAACAACTAACAGATGACTGGATGGATTTTGGTTCTGTTCAACTTATGAACAATGGCAAACAACTTCTTATGAAACGCCACAGTATGTCTCAAGGTGATGAGATTTATGCTGTAACTCCATCAAAAGATATTAAAAAGACGAAAGTTGAACAGATTACATTTGAGAACAAACACATCTACGATCAATTGGAATTTGGAAAGATACAAGAACGTTGGGTAACAACAACTGACGGAAAGAAAGAACAAGTGTGGATCATTCTACCTCCACATTTTGATCCTAACAAAAAATATCCTACCCTGCTATATTGTGAAGGTGGTCCACAAAGTCCTGTGTCACAATTCTGGAGTTATCGTTGGAACTTCCAAATTATGGCTGCACATGGATATGTAATTGTTGCTCCAAACCGTCGAGGACTACCTGGATATGGTCAGGCTTGGAATGAGGCTATATCTAGTGATTGGACGGGTCAGTGTATGCGTGACTATCTTTCTGCCATCGATGACGCTGTAGAAAACCTGCCTTTTGTTGACAAAGATCGTCTAGGTGCCGTTGGTGCAAGTTTCGGAGGGTTCTCTGTTTATTATCTTGCTGGACACCACGACAAACGATTTAAATGCTTCATTGCCCATGATGGTGCATTTAATCTCGAATCAATGTATACTGATACAGAAGAAGTTTGGTTCTCTAACTGGGAATATGACGATGCATATTGGAATAAAGACCTGACTGCTGCAGCAAAACGTACATATGAAAACTCTCCACACAAGTTTGTTGACAAATGGGATACCCCAATACTCTGCATTCATGGAGAAATGGACTATAGAATAAATGGAAATCAAGGTATGGGAGCATTCAATGCTGCACGTCTTAAAGGTATTGAAGCTGAGTTACTCATTTTCCCAGATGAAAACCATTGGGTTCTAAAACCACAAAATGGAATTCTCTGGCAACGCACATTCTTTAATTGGTTAGATCGCTGGTTGAAGAAATAATAGAATAAAAGAAAAAATAAATGACAAATAATAATACTAGTATGACACAAATTCAAAAAACTTTGAGAGATTCTGCCGCAATGCGCTGGACCGCTCTGCTGCTTTTGGCTTTAGCCATGTTTTGCAGCTACATTTTCATGGACATCCTCTCACCTATCAAGGATTTAATGCAAACAACAAGAGGTTGGGACTCTGATGCATTTGGCACAATGCAAGGTGCTGAAGTTTTCCTTAATGTATTCGTATTTTTCCTCATCTTTGCTGGTATTATACTTGACAAGATGGGTGTTCGTTTCACCGCAGTTCTCTCTGGAGCTGTAATGCTTGTTGGTGCAATTATTAAGTGGTATGCTGTAAGTGATGCATTTATTGGAAGTGGTCTCGAAACATGGTTCACAAACAACCTTAACTATATTCCTGGTTTCGATGAATTAGGAGTTTCTCCATTTTACCTTGGAATGCCAGCATCTGCTAAGGTTGCTGCTATCGGTTTCATGATTTTTGGTTGCGGATGCGAAATGGCTGGCATTACGGTAAGTCGTGGTATCGTCAAGTGGTTCAAAGGTCGTGAAATGGCTCTAGCTATGGGTTCAGAAATGGCTCTAGCACGTCTAGGAGTTGCAACTTGTATGATTTTCTCACCATTCTTTGCAAAACTTGGCGGAGTTATAAGTGTTAGTCGTTCTGTTGCTTTCGGAGTTGTAATACTTATGATAGCACTCATTATGTTTATTGTCTATTTCTTTATGGACAAAAAACTTGATTCACAGACAGGCGAAGCTGAAGAAAAAGACGATCCTTTCAAAATTAGCGACTTAGGTCAGATTCTTACAAGTTCTGGTTTCTGGCTTGTAGCACTCTTATGTGTTTTATATTATAGTGCTATTTTCCCATTCCAGAAATATGCAGTAAATATGCTTCAATGTAACCTTGAACTGCATGAACCAGCAGCAGACTCATTCTGGGCATCACCAAGTGTAACAATCGTTCAGTACATTATCATGCTTGTTGTTGCTGCTGCAGGTTTTGCAAGCAACTTCATGAAAGCTAAGAGCCGTCGCTTTGCATTCCTTGCAATTTCAATTATTGCACTTATTACATATTGCTATATGGGATACATGCGTCAGTCTGCTGAATCTATATTTGCAGTATTCCCACTGTTAGCCGTACTTATTACACCTATTTTAGGTAGTTATGTAGACCATAAAGGAAAAGCTGCATCAATGCTTGTTCTTGGTTCTATATTGCTTATTGCCTGCCATCTGACATTTGCTTTCGTTCTTCCTGCATTCAAGGGAAATGCTGTTGGCGGAATCATAATAGCATATCTGACAATCCTTGTTCTGGGGTCTAGCTTCTCACTTGTTCCTGCTTCATTATGGCCAAGTGTGCCAAAATTGGTGGATGCAAAAATTATTGGCTCAGCATATGCACTTATCTTCTGGATTCAAAACATAGGTCTATGGTTATTCCCACTACTTATTGGTAAAGTTCTTACATCTACAAATCCAGAAGGTACTCCTGCTGACGAACTTAATTATACAGCTCCGTTAATTATGCTTGCATCGCTTGGAGTTGCAGCTCTAATCCTTGGTCTAATTCTTAAAGTTGTAGACAAAAAGAAGGGATTAGGTCTTGAAGAACCAAATATTAAAGAATAGGCATTCTAAGATGTTTAATTAAATTAAGATTTAAGATTTGGATTAAACTTTTCAAATCTTAAATCTTAATTTTTGAAACACATAAAACAAACTAAGAATTATATCTTAATATTTTATAGTATATTTATTGTATACTAAAAAATATATTATAAAATTAGACCATATTTATATGTCAGATAAAGTCCGCACAATTCTTTCCGAATCTCCAGCAATACGCTGGACAGTTTTATTCATTGTTGCCTTCACCATGATGGTCGGCTACTTGATTAATGATATCATGTCACCTTTAGAAAGCATACTTTGTCTACCTGTAGAACAAGGAGGTCTCGGTTGGGACAGCAGTGACTATGGTTTCTTTTCTGGAGCGGGAAGTATTATGAATGTGTATCTATTGATGCTATTTTTCAGCGGTTTGATTCTTGACAAAATGGGTACGCGTTTCACAGGATTATTAGCTTGCAGTCTAATGATTAGTGGAGTCCTAATAAAACTTTATGCAATTACTACACATTTTGATACAACCTCAATTTATATACCAATTTATAACCATAACATTCCACAATCTGCAGCATATGCCAGTCTAGGTTTCTCACTTTTTGGTGTTGGATATGAAATGTGTGGTATAACAGTAAGCAAAGCAATGGTGCGCTGGTTTACAGGACACGAACTTGCAATGGCTATGGGAATTCAGTTAGCAATGGCCAGACTAGGTACTGCTGCCGCACTAAGCATTAGCGCACCGCTAGCCCGCCATTTCACCTTATCTGCACCGCTGACTGCTGGTTTATTACTTCTTATAATAAGTATAATTGCATGGTTTGTCTACTGTGTTATTGACCGTCGTTTAGACTACCAAACAAAAGGTCAAATAACAATAGAAGATGAGGATGAGAAATTTCATTTTAGTGATTTAGGAACAACATTGAAGAATCCAGGATTCTGGATAATAACACTTTTTTGCGTGCTTTTCTATTCTGCACTAAATCCATTTCTAAAATTTGCTACAAGGCTAATGGAAATAAAATACAGCATACCATCAGACATTGCTGGTATGTTTACTTCTATAGCTCCATTTGCAACAATCATTTTAACACCTCTTTTTGGAAGAATATATGATAAATATGGAAGGGGTGTAAGCATAATTATTTTAGGAACGGGCATATTGTCAATTGCTCATTTAGGTTTCTCACTTCCAGTGCATAGTAGCTCAATAGCAATTGGATTGATTCTGCTTTTCAGTATTGGCTATTCTTTAACGCCAGCCGCATTATGGCCTTGTATTCCAAAGATAATACCATTACGCTGTCTTGGCACCGCTTATGCCATGATTTTTTTCATCCAGAATTTTGGACGATCAATTATTCCGATGTTTGTTGGTCGCGCAAATGAAACTGACCCTTCATATACAACCTCAATGATTATATTTGCTAGTACTGCATTTGCTGCAATGTGCGTTGCTATGATAATGCTGGTTGTAGATAAGAAAAAAGGATATGGATTACAAAAACCTAATATAAGATGAATGCTATAATTCTAATATTCTTTATTAATAATATCTAATTCTTTTTCTAGCATTGTTCCAAACAAATCCTTGTCATATTTAGTAAATAGCGCAGTAACAAGTGTTATATATTCTGGCAAATTATTGTCAATACTCCATTTTAATTCAATACCTAACAACTCAGATGTTGTTTTGCCAACATCAAACCCTACAGATTCTATTGAATGACGAACTTCATTAGGGTGTCTACATAAAAGTCCGCTAAGACGCGCACAAGGTTCAGGACTACAAATACGACATGGCCCAACAAGAAATGACACTGTTTCAGGAAATTCAAACAACACTTTTTCATGAACACGTTTTAATTTATCAATAGCAATATACATAGCTTGATTCGATAACTTGTCTCGCTCCTCTATAGATTTTGGTTGCCGACATTCATCAAACTTAACTTTTGTTCCTATTATATAAACATGCTCGTATCCTTCTATATATTTATCAGTATTAAAATTAAATGGAGGACACGCCCAAGTTTTACCATACCTTGAGCATTGCTTACATAGTTTTATAAAGCGGGCAGAGTCTCTATAGTTTTTTATATAATCTTTGGCGGATATATATGCTATTTTATTTGATAAACTTATATTCACCTTCTCAAATAATTCAATTAGTTAAATTTAAAATTTATTTTCGTATTGATAATAGTTTTCTACATAATTTACGAAAGCCTGGTTACATAGTTTAGCACCACCAAAAGTAGGATAATTACCTGTAAAATACCAATCTCCTTTATGGTTTGGAATTGCCTCGTGCAATCCTTCTATAGACTGATATACAATCTCAATTGGAGTAGTTACATTTTTTGGTCTTAGCATCTCGACTATCTTATTATTGATTTCCTTGACCTCAAATGGCTCATAAATTGTGCGTACATGATTCTTCATTTCATTTTTTTGATTTTGCAGTTCAAATATACATTTATGATAGACCTCTTCTATCAAACTGTGCATTCCCCTTTCCTTTATTAACTCTATTGTAGCTCTAAAAGCACAGAACTCCTCAAGCCTAGCCATGTCTATACCATAATAATCTGGATACCGTATTTGAGGAGCACTACTTACAATAACTATTTTCTTAGGATGCATTCTGTCAAGAATTCTTATAATACTTTCTTTAAGTGTAGTGCCACGAACAATACTATCATCAATTATAACTAAATTATCTACATTAGAGCGAATGGAATCATATGTTATATCATAAACATGTGAAGCCAAATCATTGCGAGAATTACCTTCAGTTATAAATGTTCTGAGTTTAATATCTTTCCACGCAACTTTTTCTGCTCTCACATGGAAGCGTAAAATATTTTCGAGTTCTTGCTGAGTCGGAATATGATTGAGTGACCGTATCTGCTTAATTTTCTCATGCATAATATGATTCTTAAAACCGCCAACAAGACCATAGAAAGCAACTTCTGCAGTATTTGGTATAAATGAAAAAACAGTATTTTCTGTATCATAATTTATTGCTTTTGCTACTGGCTCAACAAGTTGCTCCCCTAATTTTTTCCTCTCTTTATATATTTCGCAATCACTACCTCTACTAAAATAAATTCTTTCAAATGAGCAAGCATAGTCGCCTCGTCGTTCAACAATACTTTCTACTGAAGTTCCACAATGCTTATTTACAAACAATGCTTTTCCTGGTCCAAGTTCTTTAACATCATCACACTTGAGATCAAACGTTGTTTGCAACACAGGACGTTCACTCGCCAAAGCAACAATTTCATCATCTATATAATAAAATGCAGGGCGAATACCCCAAGGATCTCGCATCGCAAACATTTCGCCACTACCAGTTATTCCACAAACAACATATCCACCATCAAAGTTTACCATAGAAGTTTTTAAAACATTAGACATCTTAACATTATCCTCTATGTATTCGGTAATATATTGATCCTTTAAACCTAGCTGCCTGGCTTTAACAAAATTACGCTCAACTTCTCGGTCAAGTCTATGTCCTATCAGCTCTAACATAATGTAACTGTCAGTATAAACCCGTGGACATTGCCCCTGTTTTGTCAATATTTTAAATATTTCATCAATATTTGTCATATTAAAATTGCCACAAAGACATAGATTTTTAGCTTTCCAGTTATTACGACGCAAGAATGGATGAACATATTTCAAACCGCTTTTCCCTGTTGTAGAATATCTTAAATGTCCCAAATACAATTCTCCTGCAAAAGGGAGATTTTCTCTTGCAAATGCGGCATCTTTTATTTTATTATCATCGAAACTTAATAAGTTATTATGAACTCTACTAAATATTTCGGTAATAGCATCCTTACCTTCAGCTTTCTCCCGAAACATATATTCACGACCAGGTTCCGTATAGGATTTAACACAAGCAATACCAGCACCTTCCTGTCCACGATTATGCTGCTTTTCCAACATAAGATATAGTTTATTCAGACCATACATCCAAGTACCATACTTATGCTGGTAATACTCTAATGGTTTAAGCAATCTAATCATTGCAACACCACATTCATGTTTTAATTGTTCCATAGCTTCTAATAGATAAGTTTACACAAACATAAATATTTTATATTATCTGTAGTTATTCAACTGTTACAGACTTTGCCAAATTGCGTGGTTGGTCAACATCTTTACCTTTACAAACTGCAACATGATAAGCTAAAAGCTGGAGTGGTATAGTTGTAATTAGTGGTTCTAAACATTCTAAGGTGGAAGGAAGTTCAAGAACATAATCTGCAATTCTGCTAATGACATTGTCACCCTCTGTAACCAAAGCTATTACTTTTCCTTGCCGAGCCTTAATTTCCTGTATATTACTCAGAACCTTTTCATACATATCATTTTTTGTTGCAACAACTACAACCGGCATATCACTATCAATCAAAGCAATAGGACCATGCTTCATTTCTGCTGCAGGATAGCCTTCTGCGTGTATATAACTAATTTCTTTAAGCTTAAGAGCACCTTCAAGAGCAACAGGATAACTAAAACCACGACCAAGATACAAGAAATTATGAGCATATGTAAACACCTTACTTAAATCTGCTATCTGCTTATTAAGTTCCAGAACTTTTCGCATCAATGCAGGTATATTACTTAACTCTTTAACTGTATCAGCATAAATATCGTTTTTTATAGTACCTTTCTCTTTTGCCAAAGCAAGTGCTAACATTGTTAAAACAGTAACCTGCCCTGTAAAAGCTTTTGTGGAAGCCACACCTATCTCAGGACCTACATGTATGTAAGAACCTGTATCTGTAGCTCTTGGTATACTGGAACCAATAGCATTACATATACCATATATAAATGCCCCATTACTCTTTGCCAACTCTACAGCAGCAAGAGTATCTGCTGTTTCTCCGCTCTGTGATATGGCAATTACTACATCTTTATTTGTTACAACTGGTTTTCTATACCTGAACTCTGATGCATACTCTACTTCAACTGGAATTCTGCAATAAGTTTCAATTAACTGCTTGCCAATAAGTCCAGCATGCCATGAAGTGCCACAAGCAACAATTACTATTCTTTCTGCACTCAATAACTGTTGTTTATAGTCTATCACTGCACTCAACGTTACATTATCTGCTTTTATATTCACTCGTCCTCGCATGCAGTTTGTCAAGCAATCTGGTTGTTCAAATATTTCCTTGAGCATGAAGTGAGGATAGCCACCTTTTTCTATTTGACCTAGATTCAGTTCAACAGTTTTCACCTCAGGATTTAGTTTTACATTATGCATACTCACAACTTCAATTTGCTTTCCCAACTGTAAAACTGCTATATTTCCATCATCAAGATATACAACTTTATCTGTATACTCAACTATTGGTGTTGCGTCAGATCCAAGAAAGAACTCATCATCACCAATGCCAACTACCAAAGGGCTTTGCTTGCGAGCTGCAATTATTTGATTAGGATTTTTCTTATCAAGCACAGCAATAGCATATGCTCCAATAACCTCATGCAATGCCAACTGAATTGCCGACAACAAATCAAGACTCTTACGGTTCATAATATATTCAATTAATTGAACCAATACCTCTGTATCTGTATCAGACCTAAAATGCATACCTTTATCTTGCAGTTTAATCTTTATGTCTGCATAGTTCTCGATTATGCCATTATGGATTATCACCAGATTTTTAGATTCAGAATAATGTGGATGGGCATTTTGTGATGAAGGTTCACCATGTGTAGCCCATCGAGTATGAGCTATTCCGACAGTTCCAGTAACATCCTTTTCACTGCAGAAAGTTTCCAAGTCAGATACTTTACCTTTAGATTTATATACATTTAAACTACCTGTATTATTTACCAATGCGACCCCTGCGCTATCATAACCTCTATACTCTAATCTTTTAAGTCCTTTAATAAGTATCGGAAATGCTTGTTTCTTTCCAAGATATCCTACTATTCCACACATAAAAATATAACCTTATAAAAGAAATTCTATAAAAAAATGAAAGATTAAAAATTATGGAAACCTAAATTTTTAATCTTTCAAATATTTGTTTTTATCTTAATATGTTAACTACTAGTGACGATAACGAAGTAACTATACCAATAACCGAGAACCATATCGTCGTCGATGAACCTATTACCGAGTTACCAGCAGCAACCTTATTCGGCTTCACATATATAATGTCATTCTGCTGTACATAGTAATATGGCGAATTAATAACATTTGCATCATTCATATTTAGATGGACATGATGACGACGACCATCAGCATCAGTTCTTATCAACAAGACATCGTTTCTAACACCATATTGTCCCATATCACCAGCTTCTGCAAGTGCTTCCAATATATTCATTTTTTCACTTGTTACACTTACATTCATTGGTCTTTTTACTTCGCCCATAACAGTGACATGATAACTTGACATCCTTACGGTAACAATTGGTTTCTCACTTTCAGACATATATGGTATGATCTTATCGTGAATAACATTTTGACATTCTTCTTTTGTCAAGCCCTGAACATGTATTTTTCCGACAATTGGAAAATTAATGTTTCCATCATTATCAACAAGATATCCTTGAAGAGACCCCGCCGTAGAACTAAGCTGTCCACCTGCATTCAATGTATTTGAAACAGAGAGGTTAAATGGGGTTGCTGCAATTGGGTCTGTAGTACTAACAGTGATAGTCAACATATCCTTTGGCATGATGCGAGACTCATGTAAAACACCAGGATAATTGTTCCAATTGATAGAATCAATATTTTCAAAATAAGAATAATGTTTAGCTGTGCCACAGCTATCTAACAGCGCAATTAGCACTAATGATAAAAATGGTAAAAATACTTTCTTCATGATAATGTAAATGAATAAACTTCGGCAAAGGTACGCCTATTTTTTTTATTTTACAAACTTATGAATAAAATAATTTGCCGATATAAAAAAAAAACTCTATTTTTGCATTGACAAACTTTAGTTAACAAGAAATAAGGAGAGTAATATTGTGAATTGTGTAACTAACATTGACCGAGAAGAACGTGTACTTATTATATATACTGGAGGTACAATTGGCATGGGATGCAATCCTAGAACTGGTGCACTAGAACCACTAGACTTCAATCATCTAAAAGACAACATGCCAGAATTTGCTTATCTGAAAACCGATGTTGATGTCTACCAATTTGACCCTATCATAGACTCAAGTGACATGTCTCCGCAATATTGGGCAAAGATTGTTGATATAATTGCAGAAAAATATAATTCATATGATGGCTTCGTTGTTCTTCATGGAACAGATACAATGGCATACACAGCTTCAGCCTTATCATATATGCTTGAAAACCTTACAAAACCCGTTATTCTCACTGGATCACAGTTACCAATTGGCATGCTTAGGACTGATGGAAAAGAAAACCTAATGAGCAGCATTGAACTAGCAGCTGCTCATCACGATGATGGCACACCAATGGTTCCTGAAGTTTGCATTTATTTCAATGGTAAACTACTTAGAGGTAATCGTTCTACGAAAATGAATTCAGAAGGCTTTGATGCTTTCTGTTCTTTCAACTATCCTGCACTATGTGATGCAGGTATAAGTTTCGCATTTCATGAGCACAATATCTTGCAACCAGATTATAGCAAGCCACTAATTACTCACACAGATATGGATGCCAATGTAATAGTATTCTCACTGTTTCCTGGAATCGGTGAAAATATAGTGCGTAGTGTCCTTGATGTACCGAATCTTCATGCTATTGTTATGCGCAGCTATGGTAGTGGAAATGCTCCACAGCAAGCATGGCTGATAAACCTGTTGCGCGAGGCTTCTAATAAAGGTGTTGTAGTTGTCAACATTAGCCAATGCGTTGCTGGAGGCGTGGAAATGAGTAGATATGATACAGGCTACCAGTTAAAAGAAACAGGCATTGTAAGCGGATATGATAGTACCGTTGAAAGTGCAGTTACAAAATTAATGTATCTTCATGCCCGATATAATGACATTAACCTTGTCCGAAAATACATGAACCAGTCAATCTGTGGAGAAATAACTTTAATATAATAAGCATTTAATAAAATATTCTTAAAACAAAAACATTATGAATAATTTAAAAGGAACAAGAACAGAGAAAAATCTATTAGAAGCATTTGCTGGTGAATCAATGGCTCGTAACAAATATACATATTGGGCTTCAAAAGCAAAGAAAGATGGATTTGAGCAAATTGCCTCTATTTTTGAGGAAACAGCAAACAACGAAAAAGAACACGCAAAGATGTGGTTCAAACTACTTGAAGGCGGTGCTGTTAAAGGAACAACAGACAACCTGAAAGCAGCAGCAGAGGGAGAAAATTTTGAATGGACCGACATGTATGAGCGTATGGCTAAAGAAGCTGAAGAAGAAGGATTTGCAGAAATTGCCGAAAAATTCCGTGCAGTAGCAGCTATTGAAAAGCACCACGAAGAACGCTATCGTAAGTTATTGAAGAATATCAACGACAAAATAGTCTTCTCACGTGATGGTGATTGCATCTGGAAATGCAGAAACTGCGGACACATTGTTGTCGGAAAATATGCTCCAGAGGTATGTCCAGTTTGTGATCATCCACAAAGCTATTTCGAACTTTGCGCAGAAAATTACTAAAACATTCCAAATATAGCTATACTATAAAAGAATAAAGCGGACTATTATACATAGCCCGCTTTTATTTTTATAAAATCAAGAAATAATTTTGACATCTACATAAGAACAAGAGATTGTTTGCACTTATTGCTAACAGTTATGAACTGCTATTTCTATTTATTTATCACAAAAAAACAAGCAACTTGAAGTTTCTAATACGTTTAGCCATCAAAGAAAACGCAGAATATTTAGTCTATTTTAATAGAAAAATTGCATAAAATGATGATTTTTGGAGAATAACTATTAATTTTGCACATTCGAAAAAAAACAAAAACAATATATCTATGTTGACATTAAAGCTCATAAATGAAGAAACCGAAAGAGTAATTCGCGGTTTAGAAAAAAAACACTTTAGCGGTGCAAGTGAAGCAATTTCACAAGTACAAGAAGTAGACAAAAAGCGCAGAAATGCACAACAACTACTTGACAAAACAAAACAAGAAGCAAAGCAACTGGCTGCAAAAATAGGTCAACTAATGAAAAACGGTCAGCGCGAAGAAGCTGAAACTGTTAAGCAACAAGTTTCTTTATTAAAACAGAAAGACAAAGAGTTACAAGATGAAATGACAAAGGCAGAAGAGGAATTAACTACTCTACTCTGTTCTATACCAAATATACCAAATGATGATGTGCCCGAAGGCAAGGATGCCTCATTCAATGTAGTAGTAAAAGAAGGTGGCAAGAAACCCGAACTCGGTAAAGAAGCCCTATGTCATTGGGATTTATGCAAAAAATACAATCTTATAGATTTTGATTTAGGTGTAAAGATAACCGGAGCTGGCTTCCCTTTATATATAGGAAAAATGGCTCGTCTGCAACGTGCACTTGAAGCATTCTTCCTTGAGGAAGCACGAAAAAGCGGTTATCTCGAAGTACAGCCTCCCTACGTTGTAAACACAGCATCAGGCTATGGCACAGGCCAGTTGCCCGATAAAGAAGGCCAGATGTATCATGCAACTGCAGACGACTTATACCTTATACCTACAGCCGAGGTTCCCGTAACAAATATTTTCCGTGACGTCATCCTAGACGAGAAAGAATTACCAATAAAACGCTGTGCTTATTCTGCATGCTTCCGTCGCGAAGCTGGCAGCTACGGCAAAGATGTTAGAGGATTAAATCGCCTGCATCAGTTCGACAAAGTAGAGATTGTCAGAATTGATACCCCACAACATTCCTACGAGTCACTCCGTGAAATGCTAGACCATGTTGAGGGATTATTGCAGAAACTTGAATTGCCATATCATATTCTTAAACTTTGTGGTGGCGATATGAGCTTCACATCAGCAATCTGCTATGACTTTGAAGTATGGAGTGCAGCACAAGAACGCTGGCTTGAAGTAAGTTCAGTTTCAAATTTCGAAAGTTATCAGGCTAACCGACTTAAATGTCGTTATCGTAATGCAGATAAAAAAATAGAACTATGCCATACACTAAATGGATCTGCATTAGCCCTGCCACGAATAGTTGCTGCCATTATGGAAAACAATCAGACTCCAGAGGGAATACGCGTTCCTCGCTGCCTTGTTCCATATTGTGGTTTTGAGATTTTAGATGATAAAAACTTCTAACTAAAATGTCAGGAGTATATACTATTTTACTGCTCATACTAAGCAACATCTTCATGACACTTGCTTGGTATGGGCATCTTCGTTTGCAGCAGACTGGTGTCAGTTCCAACTGGCCTTTGATTGGGGTTATTGCATTTTCTTGGATTATTGCCTTCTTCGAGTATTGTTGTCAAGTTCCAGCTAACCGAATCGGATTTACTGGTAATGGAGGTCCCTTCTCACTTGTACAACTCAAGGTCATACAAGAAGCAGTCTCCTTATGTGTATTTGTAATTGTTGCCAAAATATTATTTACCGACCAATCTCTCCATTGGAACCACCTTCTAGCATTTGCATTAATCATTACAGCCGTCTATCTTGTATTTATGAAATAGCAACATAAGGTGTAAAAAAGGAAAAATCTACATATTTTTGTTCGTTTTCGACCAAAATATTTGCTCCATTAAAATATAAATATTAAATTTGCACACGCATTATATATTGTGCAAAAAATGAAAAATTAGAGGAGAAGCATAACATGTCAATTTCAAAAACAAGACAAAAACTAGTAGATGTTGCTCGACAATTATTTGCAAAAAACGGCTTAGAGAATACAACGATGAATGACATAGCCGTTGCATCAGGCAAAGGAAGACGAACACTTTACACCTATTTTAAGAACAAAGAAGATGTCTACTATGCTGTAATAGAAGCTGAATTAGTAAGATTGTCTGATAAGCTTGAAGAAGTGGCAGCAAAAAAAATGCGTCCTCAAGACAAAATCATTGAACTGATATATACCCACCTCAGCATGATAAAGGAAACTGTGGTGAGAAATGGAAATCTCCGTGCAGAGTTTTTCCGCAACATTTGGATGGTCGAAAGAGTAAGAAAACATTTTGATGAAGATGAACTTGAACTTTTCCGCAAAGTATATGCTGATGGTAAGGCTGACGGAGAGTTTGAAATAGACGATATAGAACTTGTTGCTGATATAACCCACTACTGCATAAAAGGACTTGAAGTGCCTTACATATATGGACGTCTTGGTCATGGATTGACTGAAGAAACAAGTCGTCCACTTGTAACTAAAGTAGTATATGGAGCATTGGGAAAGGGTTCTCTAAACAACAAGAATCAACAATAAACAGACCTAAATTATAAACAATACTATTATATAAAGCAAAAAAATCAAAACCAATAAATATATATACACTATGGGATTATTAACTGGTAAGACTGCCCTAATAACAGGTGCAGCACGCGGAATTGGTAAAGCAATCGCTATGAAATTTGCAGCAGAAGGTGCAAACATTGCATTTACCGACCTTGTTATTGACGAAAGTGGCAAAGAAACCGAAGCTGAGATAGCAGCCTTAGGCGTAAAAGCTAAAGGATATGCAAGTAATGCTGCTAACTTTGCAGAAACAGAAACCGTTGTAAATCAAATTAAAGAAGATTTCGGAAGCATTGATATTTTAGTAAATAATGCAGGAATAACAAAAGACGGTCTGATGATGAGAATGTCAGAAGCACAATGGGATGCTGTAATTGCAGTTAACCTTAAGTCTGCATTCAATTTCATCCATGCCTGCACCCCTATCATGATGCGTCAGCGAAGCGGTTCCATCATCAACATGTCTAGCGTCGTTGGTGTTCATGGCAATGCAGGACAGAGCAACTATGCAGCTTCAAAGGCTGGACTCATAGCCCTGGCAAAGAGCATCGGTCAAGAAGTAGGTAGCCGTGGCATCCGCGCTAATGCAATCGCTCCAGGATTCATTGACACAGCAATGACACAGGCACTTCCAGAAGATATTCGTAAAGAATGGATTTCAAAGATTCCACTCCGCCGTGGTGGTACAGTCGAAGACATTGCAAATGTTGCAACATTCCTTGCTTCAGATATGTCTTCATACGTAACAGGTCAGGTCATCCAAGTTGATGGCGGTATGAACATGTAATTCATTTTCATTCATTATAAACGACAAAGGAGATGTTTCCATTTATATGGGCATCTCCTTTTTTATTATAGTTTTTCATGCTTATTGCATCATCTTCCAGACCTCATTCTGTATCAAATCACTAAGATTAGTCACATTTTTCTTGTTAACGCCAAAATTAAATAGATTAAGCACAGATCTGGAACTTGACTCAATAGTCACTTTACATTGTTCTACACCTGTAGCCACAACCTTTATCTTAACACTTTCACTCAGTGGCGACAAAAACAATCCTCTCCGAGCCTCAACAGTAAAGTGCACATCATTGTATCTTACATTACAAAATCGGGTACGAGAAAGGAAAACATGCTTAACACATGTATATGTACGTCTCGCATTACGAGGAAAATCAAGCGTTGATGTCTGCATATGTTCTGCTATAAATACTTAAGGCATCCTCTTCTCGGAAATCATTGGCATATTTGGGAATTCGTTTGACTCATCCGTCTGTATTTCATTTTTGTGAGATGGTATTCACTCCCCACAATAACCAGTAGTTTAAAAGTGTCTTTAATATTAAACCTCATAATTCTCGATTTAATATTTTATTGATTTTGACAATTTCCAATTTTGATGATTCGCTGACATAACCTTTTACGTCGAGCACTGGAATTTGCGACAGTTCACTCATTGTCTTGACTAGTAAGGCCGTCTGTTGAAAGATTTCAACTTAATAAGAATCATCACTTATGAAATCATAAATAAGTGGTTTAAGCAAAGACAGTTGATAATGGTTGGATTCATAGGCATCTTAGTTCAACATATTAGCGGAAGTTCAACAGTTGCACATCCCACTTTGTCCCGTTCATATAGTTGGGCGTTGGTGGAATACCTTGAATAGAGAAAGCCCTGGCAACAGCTTCTTTACCATATGGCGAGACAAAAATATTGCTGGACAGTACTGTCGGTGCATTTACGAAAACTTCTATCTGTCTACCTCGTTCTATCATTTGTCCACCTGAGAGAGGAATGTTATTTCTGGCTGTTAATACAAATATAGGCATAATTTAATATATTTATATAATTATTTTTCTTATTCCACGTTTTAATGCTGCTGAAGCCTTTTTGGACTCTCTTGTAAGCCAGTCAAGAGCAAGGAAAGCTGCAATAGGTTTCATGCCGAAGTCTTTTATAAGATTGAAATAGGTGTATCCATAGATCTCCATTTCTGGCACCTCTCTTGAATCTGACCATATCTCAAAGGCTTGGGCGACGGACGGTGTTAGGCGTTCTATTTTGTCAGCTGTTTGTTCGAGCATGAACTCCAGATAGTCTTGCGATCTGAGCAGCATGATTATTTTATCTCTTTCCATAATTTTTTATGTGGCATATATCGCTCCTTGTCTATACATTCTTGATGCAAAGTTGTTAGCATCAGCCTCTACCGGTTGCGTGAAATAGGCTTCATAGTCATATTCTGCCCTGATATAGTGATCAAAGTTATACTTCCACAAACTAATAGTTTCTCTATCTACTGGGACTTTGTCGGGGTTGTCAATGGCAAAGTCCTGATAAGCGTGTCAGCTTTCGTGCATCACGATTTCCATCACTTGTAGTGGATCAGCATCACGCAATAGATTGACATTGAGGTCTATTCTTTTTGTAAGCGGATTAAACGCCCCTAGATTGTGAGATTCCATTCGATTGGAAAAGTGAAGGTTTCTCGAATAACCAGACAATTCGCTGAATTTGTCATGGAAATCTCTGATGTATTCTGCCCGTTGCTCTGATGAGGCTTCCGAGTAGGAAGGCTCCCTAAACATATCACGTTCCTGAAAGTATTGTAGTGACCAGGTGTGCGGTTCTCGCATTCCTCTATGCGCAGTCACGGGTTGTAGAAACCGTGTAGTCGCGAAACCAGTCACAACACGACTCCACGGTTTCCTGTTGTTGTATTTGTTCAAGATGTTCAAGTTCCTCTATCATGCTTTACTAACTTTAATCCAATGCTTGTCTGTTGAAAGTGCGGTAGAGATAAGACATTGACCCACCAAAAGTTTGGGGATAATCGGTCGTTGCTCCTTGGTAATGCCCATCGACTCTGCTATAGCCTTACAATCATCTTCAGCCACTAAGCGATGTGTTATCTTCGTGTTGGTGTTTTTAATGGCATCGGGAATTAGTCGTGTAGGCACCTGGTCAACGAGAAACATGCCTTCACCATAGGCACGTATTTCAGATAACATATTGCTGAACATCATAGCAGTCTTATACTGAGACTCTTCTGGCTTGTCGCATTTCTGCATCACGCGGTGTGCTTCTTCTATTACGGTAAGGTGGCGACATATATTGGAATCTAAGTCTATCTGCCCACATTCGGCCTGAGCTGTACGGTACTCATAAAGGTACTGTAGAATTAGCGACATGAAGAATGATTTGTCTACATCGTCGCCAACATACGACAGATTGACTACGCAGGGCTGTCCAAACAACTCGCTCCAAGACGTAGAATGTAGCGTATCGAGCATGTCTTTCTTCCATCCTCGACGCAACGATGCAATACGAGTGTTCAGACAAGCCATCATATTATCGCTTACCCGTTTCTCATAGCCGTGAGCTTCTATTGTTTGGTCTACATGCCCAGCCATATTGGTCAGTGTCGGCGCCAATGTTTTTCCAAACACAGGTGCTGCGTTCTTTCCGATCCAGTTTGTTGACGGACTTTGATATAGCGTATATATCAGGTCTTCCAAGAGCACAGGCAGGATGTCGTACATAGGGAAGGCTGATGCAAATGTTGATTTCAAGCGATCGATGTGTGTCAAGATGTTTGGATCCTGCTCTTGGGCTAGCCATACTGGTTCAAATGGGTTCAGTTTCAATGCTGATAACTCAACCTCTTGACGTGTTTTTCGGTCGCGATAGGTCTTGCAGCCAGGAATAAATATCTTTATATGATGATCCTTATGTTCCTTATTATATTCTATAGCCCAGTCTACATATTCGGTTTTTGCAGGTTCGATGACAAGGAACGGAATTTTAGCCTCACTTTGATTCATAGCATTGAGCACAGCCTTAACGGTGTTAGTCTTACCTGTTCCGTTAATTCCTGACAATAGCGTGTGCTTAGCCAGTGTGTTAATCGGCAGACGATAGCTAATAGCGGTCTCAGAGCCACCATAAAGCAGTTTACCGAAATCGATGCTAGGTTCATCATCGACTACCACAGGCTGATTTAAAGAGAATTCTGGCACGCTGTCAACAACACTGATGCCAGGAACTGAGCGTAGTGGAAAATTGATGAAATATGATAACTCCTTTGTTGTTAACACCGTCTTTAACTCTTTATAGCTGTCTCCTAGTGGGTGCTCAAAAGGACGGGCATTTGAAATATTGTCAATTCTTATAATTGGAGCCTGCAACTGGCCAAATGATTTTGAAGGATTTACAACCATGCTTATATCAGTGACTCTAATTGGCTCAAAAATAGATTCCTGACCGCTTAGAATTGACCGTAGCTGCATTGAAGCTCCTTTTGCATCAGATTCTCTACTTGTCAACAAATAGGCACCAACCTTCCACATTCCTATAGCCTTTCCTGTTTCTAACCGCTTACTATGGTAAAACAGGTGTTCTGAAATTGACTCAATATGCTTGTTTACTACGTTATGGCTTATACTTTCAGTATTACTAATAGAGAAACTCAAGGCTCTTGAATGGGATTCACTTGTTACAGAAGTTTCTGAGTGAGAAATTTGTTTCTCTTTCATAAACATCGGCAGCAACGAGCCTAACCCTACAGCTCCCATAACTCCTGCTGCGGCAGAAGCCATTGTGCTTTCAACAACGGCAGATGCAGCAGGAAAAAACGATGCAGCAACACTGACTCCTAATCCTGCTGCTCCAAAGGTAACAACTTTCCCTAATTTGTTTAGTTTACGCTCAGTCTGGGATGCCCCATCAGTTACCGATTGTTGAGTACCAAAAGTATCAGTATTGGTCTCGCTTTGCCCTTTTGAAGTTCCTTTGGTTATGTTCATCGATTTAAGGCTCTCTGCCTGACCGTTCATTTCTCTGCACTGATATAACATTTCATCAACTTCATTCGAATCAATTGGATTTGCGACTACAAAGTAGGCAAAATCTTTGCTCTGATTCATGCCTGCCATTAGTTTGTCAATTGTCGCAGGGTATATGGTTTTGTACTGACTTTCCATTGACGGAATTCCTGTCAGGGCATAGATATATTCAAGCTTTTCTCGTTCTATGTCAGAGACAAAGTCTTTTATAGTAGGATCGTTCTCAGCATCATTAACAACCCTGCACTGGAGTCCCGGCCACGTACCTTTCATAAAATCACTCAGATAGCGAGTTATGTTCTTTTTAACGTTAAAATTCAAAGGACGTATTCCAAGATACATTTTGTTCACACCGCCATTCTTGACAATTAAAAACAGCAGTTGTGTATCCTGTGGCATAAAACAGGAATAAAGTATCTTTTGTATAGCTGTAAAGCAACTCTCAGCATCATTTTTGACGGGTTTCCCTATCTGACTAATCTCAACCCATGAAACATCGGTTTTACTAGTTGTGTCTATATCTTGTAATTTAAACAATGGATTGACATTTTCATCATCTATGCTATCAAGGTATTTCCTTTCCAAACAAAACGAAAGTGATTGAGCCATTGCAGTGGCAGCATACATCTTTACTTCGTCGCTGGTTATTTTTTTCAATTCATTATTCATGTTCTTTCAGATTAGTCAATAAGTATTCTAGAACTTTGCAGACTTTCTTTATATGCAGTAAGATAATCGAAAGTTACTTTGTTTACAATCTCACGAATATTGTTGTTTCCATTAACTTCCTTGTCTATCGTGTATAGAACATTCTTTTTTATATTCTCCCATTCGGAATTGACAACATTGTAAACTTTTAATCGTTCATCACGATTTCTCTCCTTGGCTTTCGCCTGATTCAGAGTGGGTTTGTCTCCACTCATAGCTCCGATTGCACCGCCTATTAAAGCTCCAGTGAGTGTACCGAAGAACGGAACTACACTACCAATGGCCGCACCTGCTGCCGCACCTCCAGTATTCCATGTTAATGATTGTTCCGCTAGTTCCTTTGCTATTTTATCAAGAACAGGTTTTATGTTAATGCTATCCATTGTAATTAGGGGGACACTCAATGTGGGAAGTTTGATGTCATTGCCCTGGCTTGTATAAACCGCAACTATGTCATCAACTCTCTTTCTAATATCAGAGGTACAATCAAGAATGGCATTTTTGACATATTCGGAAACATTTGAGGTTAATTCTCCCATGTGTTCTTTCATATCAGATTCTATAGAAGAATTAAGAACATCGATACTTACGTCATTCTCTATATCTTTATACAACGTGACATTAGAGGCAATGATTTGAGTCGCACATTCAAATGCCTCAGCACCAAATTTCTCTGCGAAAGTATCAAATATCTTGTTCCCGTTTATCAATTTATCTATCTGAGATCCAAGCCCCTCGTCCATTCCTTCCGTTCTCATATCCATACGAGCGACTTCTGCAACACCCTGTGAAATGGTAAGAGAAGGATCCTGGTCTCTATAAACCTGGCTTTCTTCAACTCCAAAGTATTTGCAGATAAGAGGTTTCAAGAAGTCCATTCGTGAGGCTCCACCTGTCATAAATACGCCAAAAATATTTTGTCCTTTGATATGATTTTCCCTATAGTCTGCCATAGCATCGGCAATCTGTTGTATATAGCCTTTCTCAGTAAGCTGTTTAGTCAAATCGCCTGGTTGGAATACCAGTCTAAAGCGTTCATCTTCTAAGTCTTTGTCATCAACAATATCTTCAAAGTTGATGGTTTTCCTAACTCGAAGAGTGGGGTCTATGTATATTTGCTCCTTAACTTTTCTTGCCTCAAACACAAGGAAGTCAACAAGTCTTGGAAATTTTTTCTCGAACTCTTGTATGCAATCCTCTTCTTCACGCTTTACTTCATATATGGTTTTCTCAACAGCTGACGCGCCACAATCATAGCCAAAATCAATGAGATTAGGCAGATTCTTGTTCATATAGGTAAAGTCAAGTGTAGAAGAACCCATATCAAAAACGATGGCACCCTTGTCTACGTTTCTTCCGATTCCAGACGTAGTGTCATGCTGAGCGCGAACAAATGCGGCACGGGATTCCTTCGTCAAACCAGCAATCGGAAGCCCTGCATCTTTTGCCATCTGAAGGTACAAATCCTGTGTAGGTTTGTCCCAACCAGAAGGAGTGGCGATATATACCAAATGGTTGGTATCAGTTAGAAGCCCTGAATTATTCTCACGGATTCTTTTGTAGACCTCTTTCATAAAACGAATCATAAGTTTCTCAGATTCGCCGTTTATGTCTTTGGGCGCTTTCTTGAAACAGACTCTTACCTCAGCTTGACGCAGAATTTCTGGGTTGAAAGCAGCATCACCTATATATGCGTTCCCATTATCCAGAATTGTAATAGCAGAGGGTATCACCTTCTTGTTACCACCCATTTCCAAATCTTTGGCTTGCTCCAACTGACTAGGAAGCACATCCCATTGCAATGGACAAAGAGCTGCCGAAGTTTCACCGTGCCCAAAGTCTATGCCAATCACATATTCAATCTTTCTTTTCTCAATATCTTTCATAATACGTTCTTTTTCTATTTTATATTCCAACAGAGAGTCTATAATTGATAATAAATCTGCCATAGTTGTTTATTTTTGTGGTACAAACACCTTGCCATGAAGGATAATACTGCCATTTTTAACTATTGCTGGGTAAACCATTTTCGGGCTATCGAATTTCGTACTTTCCACGGTCTCGAACCATGATTTATTTTCTTCGTTATAATCCTCTACGGTTAAGTTGTAGTTTTCAAGTGTTTCTGCTAAATCCTCGATACGCATTTGCAGTTTTGACATGTATTTATCATCATCAGCATGGGTTCTTTTGTAGCCGATAAGTGTCTGTATCCCCTCTATCAAGAAACGGTATTCTTGTTCAAGTGAAGGCTTTTCAATACTTTCATATTTGTCAACTACTCGGTTTATCTGAGCACGAAATGTTTGTATCAACGAGTCAACATTATCACAAATGTTACCCACAATATTAGCAAATACCTCTACATTTATTTTTTGCTCTATGACATCAGTTTTTGCTCCATTTTTTTCTTGTAGTGGAGTCATATTGATTTTGCCAAAACTTTTAGGGAGTTGAGAAGAATAATAGAGAACTAGTGCAGTCCCTGCGATTGCTCCGAATACAGATCCCCAGGTCCCCAAAATCAAAGCTCCTGCTGTACCACCGACTGCTGTACCACCGATAACATAAGAATATTGTTCTTTCTTTAATACTCCCCCAAAGTCAGAAACAGGTATAGTATTTGGTTGCTGCTTGTCATCACTTTTTGAGGATGCATCTGTAAACTTAGGTATTGTAAACTCATGTACCATAGTTTGTTGAGCGTTTAGTAATGACATGGCTGCTTGTAGAATATAATCTTCGGATTGGGTCAGGTTCTGCCGGAAGTCTCCTTCTGAGTCAAATAAATCGTTCAGATAGTTTGATACAGTCTGCTGAACTAATGCGGCATCTTTGGGTAATGAAAGCGTTGCCAGTTTTTGCTTCAGTTCGTCCTTGCGGCTTTCAAACAATGCTTTTAGCGTAGTCTTTGTCTTCATTGTATAACTTTTCCGTTTTTGCCTCTACTCCCTACAAGGCAGGTTAATATTAAATTAAGGAATAAGACTTCATACATAAAAAAATGCGCGGGAGTCATACATATTTGCTCGTCCCGACGCTCAAGCCTCGCATGCTTCCAAGTCATGAACGAGAAACATGCAGAGGCCCACGCATATATGAAAACACTCTACATACCCAATTAGAGCATATAGAGTATAGTTTTCCACTATACGCAGGCATCTACTGCGGCTTCTCATGACTTGGCTATTGAATTGCGAGTTCGAGCGTCAATCAAAGCGTAGTAAACGCCTTTTTATAATATATGTTATCCACCGGTTCATTTTTACAAATTCTCCCTTAGGACAATGCAAAGATAATAATTGTTTATATTTTTAACAAAAATAAATTCAATATTTTTTATTTTTATTTTCAAAAAAATGCGTTATCTCGTAATATTTTACGAATTATATAAGATTTAAAACATAATAGGACTTGTTTTTTGAGTTTGTTTTATTTCATTTTTAGAAAATTATTATTTTTGCAAAAAAAATAAACAACCAAACTTTCGTAATCATCAGTTTCGTAAGTTTTTAAAGTTTTTCGGTCGCCACGCTTCAATGTTTTAAGGTGAATTAGATTATATTCAAGGCACTGTCAGAACTCGTTAAGTTGTCAACACCAAGCAAAGAACAGTGAAAAGCATCTTAACACCTTAGCAAAAAAAAGATGACCAACAATAAAACAGCTCAAGAACGAATGCAAATGAATTATCAGGAACGAATGGAGCAGACATGTAACTATCTGCGCATAATAGAACGAACAAGACTTCTCTGCAATACAACAGATGAACTTAGTTTGATAGTTGGTTTTTCTATTAGCGGTAATGGACTGACTAGAAAAGGAGGAAAATCATTATTCCTAAAAGATGCCATATTCAGAGAATTGGCTCAAATTGCAAAAGAAAGAGCCGATATTGACTTGCAGGACACGATAGAGAACTACATTGAGGCAGATTGTTTTTTCAGCAAATACGGTAAGAGCATAAAAGGTGAGACAACATGTCATAACCTAATAAAATATTATTATGCAGACGGTGAAGCAACAGAAGACATTTCACTAATAGTAAAAAAATTAGAAACAAAACACATACCTATATTAATATTGATAATTTTAGGTGTGCTGCCAAAGCTATCGGCAAAAGATGGCGACGTTAAGAACATAAAAGACGATTATCAAATAGTTTTCAAACTATTAAGGAATACCGTATGTAACAATATTCCAACTCATTCGCTTCCAACCCTTGAGCAAATGGAGAGCTGTGTTAAGAGTGACAAAACCATAATGTGCAGGATACACCTTATATATACTATAACCTCCATTCTTTCTGCATACAGCCTAGTTTCAACTCAAAATAATATTTTTCTATCTAATCGAGAGACTTTAGAAAAAGCATATACTCCTGATATTGAAGGGATATGGATAGAGGATGAATATTCAACTATGTTTTGGTATATTGAAGATATTTCAAATGGATTCAACCTGTACAAATACACTTTGAATAATGAGAAACATGAACTATCTTACATTAAATATTACTTAAGTTTCTATAAAGTAGAGGGAGAAATAATCGCTATGATTATCCATCCAGATTCAACAAAATATATATTAAATAACAAACCAACACCAAATTACATGTTTTCTTATTTCGAATGTGAAATGTCCGAAAATGAAATTTCATTCTTTCCGATAGCAGAAAATGACAAAAGAATGGGATTGAGACATTTGAAAAAAAGTGATATGTGTGAACAATACAAGAGAATATTAAATAACGAAAGATACCTTAAGATAAATATATATGCAGATGAAGCATACAATTTTACAATATCACTGGCAGCAATAACCGAAGATCATATTTATATAGAGAATACGGAGAATTGCTATTATAAAATACCAAAAAGCTTAAATGACAATCTATACGACGTTAGTTTCAAAGAGAAAATAGGTGTTGTAGAATACAACAACAAGACCTATATTGCTTTAGACGATAGAAGTATTTATTGGGATGTAACAACCGAAGATAATAGAAAAGCATTAGGTATTGAGGTGGTTGAGGAAATTGTACTTCAGCATGAGGAACGGGAACTTTAACTTTAACCTTAACGGGAAGGGAACATTAACTTTAACCTTAACGGGAACGGAAACCTTAACCTTAACGGGGACTAATTTGCTTATAAACTGAAAGCTACAAAATCAGCCCGATTTTTTGACGAAAAAAGTAAAAAATCTTGACAAACGGAATTCTCATTCTAGAGAATGATTTTCCGCTTGGCACGAGGCTGAATGCAAAAATGTGTTTAATTGTTAATCAATCGGCTTAAACTATGTGAACGAACATAAGGAACGAAAAAGTGAAAGGTGTCCTTTCGCGATGCGAAACGTGGCATATCGCAGTGCGATATGTGGCATATTGCACTGCCAAAGGTGCCCTTTCACACTGCGAAAGATGCCCTTTGACTTTTTTAACACTTATGAGTTTTGCGACGAAACGTATAATGTCGTGATATTGAACGGTTTACTAAAAAGAGCGAGAAACCGTCAAATACTCGCATATTTTGCAACTTCTTTTTGCTCGGTCGCAAATTTTTAAGTTATGGACAGGGTTAGTTAATCAATTTTTTACCCAACTCCGCTCTGAAAATTGCAAGTTTTTCGCTCAGCAAAGGCTGGAAAAGAAAAACTGGTTTCAGATTGAAAGAATTTTAACGATAACGGGAACGGGAACGAGAACGGGAACTTTAACGTTAACCTTAACGGGAACGATAACTTTAACGTTAACGATAACATACGCCCCCTTGCCCCCTCTAACTTAGAGGGGGAATTGAAGATTGAGAACGAGAACGTTAACTTTAATCATTATTCTTTCATCTTTAATCATCCACGATGCAGTTGCATCGTGGAGACATACTCCTCAGTCACTTCGTGACAGCTCCCCTAACTTAGGGGGAGCAACTTCTTTATTTGAGTATTTAATCGCCACACAGATTTGATTAACGGGAACGATAACGGGAACTTTTTCAAATAGTCGAAAAAACTGTCATTAAAAGAAAAACAAGTATATCTTTTACAAATCCCTTGTTTTTTCGTAATTTTGCAGGCAGAAGTTGAGAATGGATTTTTTGTAAAACACAATTTTGAAATGGAAGTCGTTTACGAAGATAATCATATTATAATTGTTTCTAAACGTAGTGGTGAAATTGTTCAAGGAGATAAGACTGGAGACATACCGCTACTTGAAACTGTAAAACAATACATAAAAGAGAAATACCAGAAGCCAGGAAATGTATTTCTTGGTCTGGTACATAGGCTTGACCGCCCTGTTGCAGGACTTGTTGTATTTGCAAAAACATCAAAGGCACTGACACGTCTTAACGATATGTTCAGGAATGGAGAAGTGCATAAAACATATTGGGCTATAACTCAGTCAGCACCAAGAGATAAGGAAGCTTTGTTAGAGGGATGGATTGTAAGAAACGAGCGACAAAACAAGAGCTATTTCTATGATAGAGAGAAGCCCAATGCAAAGCATGCCAGACTACGCTACAGACAGATAGGACAGTCTGTAAACTATACTCTGCTCGAAGTTGAGCTCTTAACTGGAAGACACCACCAGATACGTTGTCAGCTTGCAGCTATAGGATGTCCTATAAAAGGCGACCTGAAGTATGGTGCACGACGTTCTAATCCTGACGGAAGTATATCGCTATTGGCTCGTAAAATAAGTTTCACACACCCTGTAAGTCATAAAGAAATAACAGTAGAAGCTCCTATTCCACAAGACCGCCTATGGCAAGAAATAGCTCGCTGACAAGTTGACGTTTCAACTATGAATTATGCATTATGAACAATAAACTTCCTCTCCCACTCTATTGACTTAAAAATGGTTAGAGTAAAGGCACGAAACTTGGATTATTGCAAATAAAAATGGAGTGATTTACCATTTTTAAATCGGAATAATCTAATTTTTAGGAAGATTGTAACGTTAATTCATAAAAAATCATTTACTTTGCATGCTATTAAGTTGCATACTATAAGGCAAAGAATGAAGAAAGCACTAAAATGGGGAGGTATAATTCTACTTACTCCCATATTATTGTTTATTATACTATCAATACTTCTTTATTTACCTCCTGTTCAGAACTGGGCTGCTCAGAAGGTAACTGCTTATGCATCGGAAAAGACAGGCATGGACATAAGTGTAGGTAAGGTTTCACTGCGTTTTCCACTCGATTTGTCTATCGAAGAATTCAGAATGCTTAAGCAAAACGACTCATTGCAAAATGTTACCGACACAATAGCCGATGTAGGAAGACTGGATGTAGATCTACAATTTCTCCCTTTGTTGAAAAAGCAAATAGAGATAGACAAACTGAAGTTTAATAGTCTGGCAGTAAACACAAACGGATTTATTCCAGATGTTCGTGTAAAAGGCAAAATAAATGAGCTAAGCCTTGAAAGTCACGGCATTGACCTGAAGAAAGAATCGCTTAAGGTGAATACTGCATTACTAAAGGATGCAAAAGTTGACATTGCCCTATCTGACACAGTTCCTCCTGACACTACAGAATCTAAAAACAATTGGAAAATTTTTGTTGACAACTTAGACATAGACAATGCTGACGTGACAGTTCATCTGCCAGGTGACACATTGCAACTTCAAGCAAACTTAGGCAAGACTAATGCAAAAGACGGTTCGTTTGACTTAGGTAAAGGAGAATATCGAGTAAGCCAATTTGAAATAAAAGAAGGAGGCTTTAAGTATGACAACCGATATGAGCCAATGGCAAGTGGACTGGATTTCAATCATATAGACCTGTCTGACCTTAACATAGCCTTAGACTCTCTTTGCTACAAAGAACCAAAACTAGATTTAGACCTGCGCAGCTGCTCATTCAAAGAAAAAAGCGGTCTGCAAGTAGATGAATTATCAGGGCCTATCTCACTTGACTCAACGAAAGTATATTTGCCCGACTTTAAGCTAAAGACACCAGACTCGCGTCTTACGGCACAGTTTGACATGGACTTATCAACTTTCGACAGCAAGAATCCAGGTAGGATGAATGCAAAGATTGACGGTTCATTTGGCAAGCAAGACATAATGCGTTTTCTCGGTGACATGCCAAAAGACTTCCGAAGTCAATGGCCAAACCATCCTCTTTCAGTAAGCGGTACCGTGAGAGGGAACATGCAAAGAATAAGTTTTAGCGGACTAAACGTAAACCTCCCTACCGCAGCCCGACTTAATGCTACAGGATGGATTGCAAACCCAACAGATTCAGATAATCTAAAAGCAGATGTTATATTAAGAGGTCAGACTGGAAACCTTAATTTCGTAAAATCATTACTTGACAAGGACACAAGAAAAAACATAAACATACCTCAAGGCATTGGCATAGACGGAAGATTTAAAGCCGATGGAAAACACTACGCTGCAAACTTCGAGGCTTCAGAAGGTGGTGGAAAATTAAAGGCAAATGTTGACATGAATGCGAATACCATGCAATATCAGGCAGACATAAATGCCAAAAACATTGCAGTGGGGCATTTTATAAAAGGAATAAATGCAGGTCCTTTCACAGGAAAAATCACAGCAAAAGGCAAAGGTACAGACATATTTTCTCCGAGAACACAATTAACAGCCGATGCACAAATTGAGAAATTCACATACGAAGGCTACGACTTGTCTGGGCTAAAAGCCAAAGCAAACGTAAACAACGGAAAAGTAAGTGCAAACATAGACAGTCACAATCCACTATTCAACGGAAACGTAAGTCTGCAAGCACTGACAAACTCAAAGACATTCAATGCAACTGTTGTCGGTGACATAAACCAGCTTGACTTATATAAACTAAGAATAAGCGATGAACCTATTATTACATCTGGCTGTGTTCACTTAGACATTGCAAGCGATTTAAAGGACTATTATAAAGTTCAAGGACTAATGAGCGATGTCTCTGTAAAAACCGCAGACAAATTCTATCGCCCAGACGATGTCATATTAGACATACTTACACGCAGAGATACGACTCATGCAGTAATTGACTGCGCTGACTTCCACCTAAACATGGATGGCAGTCATGGCTACAAGCGCTTGCTATCACAAACCGAGAAATTCACTAAAGAGCTGAACAAACAGATAAAGAACAGACGCTTAGACCAAATTACTCTAAGAGAAAAACTACCCGATGCAAGAATATACTTAAAGACGGGACGCGACAATTTCTTCGTTCACCTCCTACAACGCGAAGGCTATGACTTCAAGAATGCACTTGTAGACATAAACTCATCACACATAAGTGGTCTAAACGGCAATATCGCGATTGACAGCATGATGGTAGACAGCATGCAACTTGACACAGTAAGACTACTATTGAAATCAGAAAACGACATATTTACCTATCATGCACAGGTACATAACAATAAGAATAACCCACAATACATATTCAATGCCTTGTTAGATGGTTCACTTTCAGAAACAGGAAGCGACATACATGCTCAAGTATTCGACAAGAACGAAGACTTAGGAGTTGATGTAGGACTTACAGCAGCATTGGAAGAAAACGGTGTACGTGTTCGTCTGTCCGATACGAGTCCGATTCTTGGATATAAAGCATTTATAGCAAACGAAGATAACTATTTGTATCTGTCGGACGACAAACGATTGTCTGCTCGGCTGCAACTTCAAGCAGATGATGGTACAGGCGTACAACTATATACTAACGACGACAATAAAGAGGCACTGCAAGATCTAACACTCTCCCTTCATCATTTTGATTTAGAAAAACTGATGTCCTCCCTCCCCTATCTGCCAAACATAACCGGAGATCTTGATGGAGACTTCCACATAATTCAGTCACCAGACGAAGTAAGTGTTTCAACAGCAATGTCAATAGACAAAATGACATACGAAGGCTGTAACATGGGCGACGTAGGTGCAGAATTTGTATACATGCCAAAAAGCGATGGTTCTCACTATATTGACGGAATTCTGATACAAAACGATCGCGAAGTTGGTACAATAGTAGGAACATACCAGTCGAAAACAGAAACTATAGATGCCACTCTCGGCCTAAACAGAATGCCTCTGGAAATGGCAAATGGTTTCATACCAGACCAGATTTTCGGACTAAAAGGTTACGGTGAAGGCGACCTTACCATAAAAGGAAAACTCTCTAATCCAGATATCAACGGAGAAATCTACTTAGACTCAAGCTACCTGTTCTCTCAGCCATACGGAATAGAGATGCGCTTTGCTAATGACCCAGTTCGCATTGTTGGTTCACACTTGCTATTTGAAAACTTCGAGATGTTCGCCTACAACGATCAACCGCTAAACATTTCTGGTTCGTTTGACTTCTCTAATCTCAACAAAATGTATCTTGACGTGCGCATGAGAGCACGCGACTTTGAGCTCATCAATGCAAAAGAAAATGCACGTTCAGAAACCTATGGCAAGGCATTCGTTAACTTCTTTGGCATGATGAGAGGTCCATTAGACAATCTGAGGATGCGAGGTAAACTAGATGTATTAGGTTCAACTGACATGACATATATATTGCGTGACTCGCCTCTTACAACCGACAATAGACTGAATGAGCTAGTCACTTTCGTCGATTTTACAGATACAACGCAAGTACAAGTAAGCCGTCCTCCAATAAACGGACTTGATATGGACTTGTCAATCAGTATTGACGAAAACGCACATATCAAGTGTGATCTTAATAGCGACCACACCAACTATATTGACCTTGTTGGTGGCGGTGACCTGCGAATGCAATATAATGTTATTGACAACTTGCGACTAACAGGCCGATACACACTTGCTAATGGTGAAATGAAATACTCACTGCCGATTATACCGCTTAAGACCTTCACTATTCAGGACGGCAGCTATATAGAATTTCTTGGTGATGCCATGAATCCTCGCCTTAATATTACCGCAACAGAGCGAACAAAGGCAACAGTAGGCAGTGATGGAGGCGCAGCCCGCTCTGTAGACTTCGATTGCGGAGTCGTAATAACAAAAACACTTAATGACATGGGACTTGAGTTTATTGTAAGTGCTCCGGAAGACCTGGCCATAACAAATGAGCTTAACACCATGTCAAAAGAAGAAAGAGGAAAGATTGCAGTTACGCTGCTGACTACAGGAATGTATCTTGCCAATGGCAATACAAGTGGATTTACAATGAATGGAGCGTTGAGTTCATTCTTGCAGAACGAGATAAACAACCTAACAGGTTCTGCACTTAGAACACTTGACCTCAGTTTCGGTGTTGACAATGCAACAGATGCTTCAGGAAACCTTCACACTGACTATTCATTTAAATTTTCTAAACGCTTCTGGAATAACCGTTTACGCATTGTTGTTGGAGGAAAACTTTCGACAGGTCCAGATATAGCAGGACAAAATCAGAGTTTCTTCGATAATGTAACATTCGAGTATCGTCTTAACCAAAATGCAAGCAAATATCTGAAGTTGTTCTACAACAGAAACTCATACGACTGGATTGAAGGTAATGTCGGAGAATATGGTGCAGGTTTCATCTGGAGAAGAAAATTGCAACACTTCAGTGACATTTTCAAATTCAAGAACGATGCAACAATACCTCCTTTAGGCCCTATAAGGAGAGATTCTGTTAAAACAGATTCTATTAGGAATAAAGGCAGAAAAGTAGAGACTAATGAGTAATTAGGATATCTATCTTAATAAGAATTCATAATGAAAAAATTCCGAATTAAATCGATAAAGCATGTATAAATGAAAAAAGCAAATATACAACATACAACACTATCTATATTATTACTTGCAGGTATAATGCTTATTGTGTCGGCATGCTCTACGACACGCGGAGTTCCAGATGGAGACCAACTATATATAGGTATTGATAAAATAAAATACTCTCCACATAAAAATACCGAACACGCTATATTTACAAAAGAAGAAGTAGAGGCAGCACTTGCCTGTGAACCTAATGGCGCATTATTTGGAAGTTCATCGCATAGGACACCATTCCCTTATGCTTTATGGATATGGAATGCTTTTTCACAAAAAGATACTAAATTTGCCCAATGGATGACAAAAACATTTGGTAAGGCTCCAGTCTTGATGAGCTGGGTTAACCCAGAGTTACGATCATCTGTTGCGCAATCTGTACTTACTTCACATGGATATTTCAATGGAAAAATCACAAACAAAACAATAGAGACAAAAAATCCGAAGAAAGCACGCATACGCTATGAGGTTGACATGGGACAGCTATATACACTTGACTCAATAGAATATGTCAATTTTCCTGAAGCGGCAAAACAATTAATTGACAGTACGAAAGATGAGAGACTGATTAATAAAGGCGATGCCTTTGACGTATCAACACTTGACGAAGAACGTCAGCGAATAAGTGCATTGATGAGAAATCACGGTTACTACTTTTTCCAGCCAAGCTACGCTTCATACTTAGCAGATACTCTGAAAGTTCCAGGGCAGGTTCAGCTTAAATTGCAATTAGCCGATTCTTTACCTGAGCGCGCATTACATAAATGGTATATTGGCAAACTTGACGTAAACTTAAAACGTACTTTTATGGAACCAATGTCTGATTCCTTGAAAAGACGTAGATTTACAATACATTTCAACGGACGGCGTCCACCTGTACGTGCCCGTGTAATAATGAAAGATGTAAAACTCAGAACACGTCATCCATATAGCTATGACAAATATTTAGAATCTGCGAACAAGCTATCTAGCAACGGACTATTCAGCTTAGTAGACTTCAAATTTACCCCACGTGACAGTTCGGAACTATGTGACACTCTTGACATGTCATTAACATGCGTACTTGACAAGCCATACGATTTCTATATTGAAACAGATATAAAAGGTAAAACGAATGGTTATCTCGGTCCTAATCTCACACTGGGTCTGACAAAACGCAATGCGTTCAGAGGAGGTGAGAAACTCAATTTCAACCTATACGGCTCTTATGAATGGCAGACTGGACACGATATTGAAGGAAGCTCAACAGGCATAAACTCATACGAATATGGAGGCTCAGCTTCTATAGAATTTCCAAGACTATTCATTCCAAGAATAAGAAGATACAGGTTCGTAACTACCCCATCTACTGTAGTCAAAGGATCTGTGAATATTGTAAACCGTGCAAAATACTTTCGTCGTCATGTCATTTCTGGAGAATTCACATATAACTTTCAGCCTAAAGCTACTTCAAGACATTCATTCAGTCCGCTAGTATTAGAATATGACTACATGAATAAAACAACAGAGAAGTTCGAAGAGATTTTAGAAGAAAGCCCATATCTGAAAGTTGCAATGATGGATGTACTTATTCCTAAAATGAGATATGTTTATACATATACAAGCCCTATTAAGTACAGAAATCCAATATACTGGGAGACAACAATAAGTGAGTCTGCCAATCTTGCATCGGCAATAGGAACACTATTTGGGAACAAATGGAGTAAGAAAGAAAAACAAATGTTTAAGAATCCGTATGCTCAATTTGTAAAAATAGAGACTGATTTCAGAAAAACATGGTCTATTTCAGAACATACTCAACTGGTTGGACATATTAATATCGGATTAGTATATAGTTTTGGCAATTCTGAAAACACACCTTACATAGAACAATTCTATGTTGGTGGCGCCAACTCTATTCGCGCATTCAATGTAAGAACAATTGGTCCAGGCGGTTTTGCTAACCCAAATAGACGTTTCTCTTATATGGATCAGACGGGAGATGTAAAGTTTGTTTCAAATCTTGAATATCGTACCAGATTATTTGGGAATCTTAATGGTGCTATATTTCTCGATGCAGGTAATGTATGGACAGTGCGAGACGACGGATACCGAAATGATGCAAAATTCAAATTTAATAAAGCATTTGACCAGTTAGCGCTTGGCACAGGTGTTGGTTTGCGCTACGACCTTGACTTTTTCGTTCTTAGGTTAGACTGGGGATTTGGGCTACACCTTCCATACGACACGGGGAAAACAGGATTCTATAATATTCCTTCATTTCGAGATGGGCAAAGCATCCACCTTGCCATTGGTTATCCATTCTAATATTTTACTTTTGGGTTATGGCAAGATAAAATTAATTTGAATTATAAATCTAGATTGAATATACAGTAAACAAAAGAAAAAAAATGAAACCGACATTATTACTTTTAGCAGCAGGTATGGGAAGCCGATACGGCGGACTGAAACAGCTTGACGGAGTTGGTCCAAACGGAGAAACTATCATGGACTACTCTATATACGATGCAATTCAGGCTGGTTTTGGAAAAATTGTATTTGTCATCAGAAAAGACTTTGAACAGGAATTCCGTGAAAAGGTACTTAGCAAATATGAAGGCCATATTCCTGCAGAATTAGTATTTCAGAGCATTGATGCATTACCAGAAGGATTTAAATGCCCAGCAGGAAGAGAAAAACCTTGGGGTACTAATCACGCTGTGCTCATGGCTAAGGATGTGATTAAAGAACCTTTTCTTGCCATCAATTGCGATGATTTTTATGGACGTGATGCTTTTATGGTAATTGGCAAATTTCTTTCTGAACTGAAAGAAGGTGAAAGAAATAAATATGCAATGGTAGGATTTCGCGTAGGAAATACACTATCCGAGAACGGAACTGTTTCTCGCGGTGTATGTTCTACTAATGCAGAAGGGCATCTCACCACTGTTGTGGAAAGAACAAAAATTGCACGCATTGACGGAAAGGTAAAATATAAAGACGACGACGACAAATGGATAACTATTGATGACAACACACCAGTTTCAATGAACATGTGGGGATTCACACCTGACTATTTTGAATATAGTGAAGATTATTTCCGAGAGTTTCTATCTGATGAAAAGAACATGAATAACCTTAAATCAGAATACTTCATCCCGCTAATGGTTAATAAACTTATAGGTGATAAAACTGCAAGCGTTACCGTACTTGACACAACAAGTCAGTGGTTTGGAGTAACCTATGCTGAAGATCGTCCTGAAACTGTAGAAAGGATTGCGCAATTAGTTAAAGACGGTATTTACCCTGATAAGCTTTTTTAAAAAAGCAAATCAATTTATTTTTCAAAAATAAAAGAGGCGTGTATCTCTATTCTCAGTAATACACGCCTTTTTCATATTATTCTTTAGGTAATGGACTATAATAGAAATCATCATAAGAAGTATTATAATAGAATCTACTTATAGTACCATTTTCATTAAATACATATCTATAAACCATATAAGAAGATCTTTCAACACCATTTTCATCTTTTTCCTTAATAGTAATGCCTGCAGGCAGATAACTTGGTCCACGACCAAACATTCCAACATAAGTTAATCCATAAAGAGACAAATCGTGAGATAAGCTAAAATCATGAATTCCAACAAACGAGAATGGCCATTGGCAATACTTATTATTATATTTTTCGGTATTAACAAGATCATATTCAAATAACACATCTTTAGTTCGTTGCATCAGCATCGAGCTACCATTAAAAACAGACTCAATATTATTACATCTAACAAGCCTATTATTATCCCATGTAATTGTAATCTTAATATTAAAATTAGAATCAAAGTATTCTCCAAAATCTTCACTAAAACCTTTGTAAGTTCCTTGTGTTACACATGATATTAAATGTCCATCCACATCATAACTATATGTAACAGTATATTCTGTAGATACTCCATCATCAAATAATTTAGAATTGACTTTTGATATATATCCTTCCTTTGTATAAGTCACAGTTCTCTTCTCATCATCATCCATTATAATATTTGGAAAATAAGTGAAAGACAGACATTTGTAAAAATCATATCTATCAATTCTTGGATAATAATTTACATCATCAACTGACATAAGTAAACCCTCACCAGAATAATTAAAACCTAATAAGCTGTAATTACCAACGCCATAAATCCTAATTCCATTTTCTTTATCTAAGATGCCTATATTTTTTAGATTATCAAGGGTTTCATCTACTTTTATAATATCTTCTTCGTCATGACTGCATGATGATATTGCCAAAAAAGCTAATACAATCATTAATACAAACCACATTTTTTTATTTGTTTTCATAATTTCTTATTTTTTATATTTATGCAAATATAAGAAAAAATATTATAGATCTTCAAAAGCAAGAAAAAAAATAAGATTATAAAACTTATAACGCAACACATTAACATAATATAATAAAACCAAATAAGTACTTACTAAAATACACAGAATACATTTCCATCTAAATGATTACACAGCAAATCTGTGAATAAATTATAATTCATGTGCAATTACATTGTTGTTAACAGAATTTTCATTATCTTTGCAAAATTAAGATAATATCAAAAATAAATATAATTGAATAAGATAAAAATAATAATTATTAAAACATAATGATCAATGGGTAAAAAAAGATTTCTATCTCTGTTAGCTATGACTTTTGTTTTTATTACAACAGTCATGGCACAGGTTACCACATCTGGAATAAGTGGTAAAATAACAGCAGACGGTGAAGCTGTTATTGGAGCAACGATTACAGCCAAACACGAACCATCTGGAACAGTTTATCGAGCAGTTACAAATATTGATGGTCGCTACACCATACAAGGTATGCGTGTTGGAGGTCCTTATAGTGTTGATATTACATATATAGGACATAAAACAAAAACATTCAGCAACATTAATCTTTTGCTTGGTGAAACTCAAAGTTTGTCGTGTGTGTTAGAAGAAGATGCACAAATGCTTGGAGAGCAAGTTGTCATCGGTAGAGCAGGACTAAACGCCACCAAAACTGGTGCTGCACAAAGCATTAATGCTCAGATGATTAACGACATGCCTAGCATTACTCACGGTATTGCCGATGTTGCAAGACTCAATCCACAACTCACTGTAACCAATGGTGGTGTCATGTCCTTTGCTGGAACAAATAACCGCTATAACTCTTTCCAAATAGACGGAGCAATGAACAATGACGTATTTGGTTTGGCTTCTGGCGGAAGCAATGGAGGCCAGGCTGGAACACAACCTGTATCAATGGAGACAATTGAACAGATTCACGTTAATGTGGCTCCATTTGATGTTCGCCAAAGCGGTTTCACTGGTGGCGCTATCAATGCAATAACAAAGAGCGGTACCAATCAGTTCCATGGTTCTGCTTACTATTATGGTTATAACAAGAACCTGATTGGCTCTAAATATAAGATGGCGAACGGCACTTACAGCCAGAAATATGATGATCAGAGCGAATATCAAATGGGTGTAACATTAGGCGGACCTATTATAAAGAACAAACTTTTCTTCTTTGCAAACTTTGAAAAAACAAACAAGGAATATCCAAACCTATTTGGATATGGTACAGACGGTTCAATGCTCATAACCAAAGCACAAGACGCGCAATTCATAGAGCAATATGGACAATATGGCTATGTTAGTGTTGGTGACAATACTGTTGACGATGTTCTAGCAAAAGTAAAAGAAATTGCAACCCGTCAGGGAATTGAATACAACGGAACATTCACAAATCCAGACATATATACAAAGAGTACTAAAGCAGGAGTAAAACTCGACTGGAATATCAATGAGTTTAATAAAGCAAGTGTACGCTGGAGCCTTGTAAATGCCAAACAGCTTAACAACACAAGCGCACGCACTTCACTCTATGATGACAGCTATACTTATCCTTTCAAAAGTGTAACTAATTCATTTACTGCAGAATTGCAGAGTCGTATTTCTCCAAACGTAGCAAACGAACTTCGTGGTTCTTATGTAAGAGTACGTGATCAACGAGATGTTTCAAGAGCTTTCCCTATGATCAGTATCCGTAACGTAGGTAGTTCAATTCTTCCTAAAGAATATGACGAAAACGGAAAACCAACAGACTACTATGTAAACAAGACTGGCGGTACTCTTGTTATAGGAAATGAGCGCAGTTCAATGGCTAATAGTCTCGACCAAGATATTTGGACATTGGAAGACAACTTGACTTGGTATCATGGCAACCATACATTTACATTCGGCACTCATAATGAAATATATAAGTTTGCAAATCTTTTCATTCAGGATGCCAACGGATCATATTACTTCAACAGTTTAGACAATTTCAACAAATACTATAATGACTTCATGGCAGGCAATCTTGACCCAACATATGCATATTTTAATGAGTATCGTTTTGGTATGGCAAATGTTGACGTTACAGGAGATCCCCGTTGGAAAATTGGATTCAAGGCTGGTCAAATGGGATTCTATGCTCAAGACAAGTGGGATGCTACTGACAACTTCCAGTTGACATATGGTTTACGTATGGATATTCCATTATTCTTTGACACACCAGTTGCAAACGAACCATTTAATGAATATGCAGCAGAAAAAGGCTGGGGGGTTAAAACTAACCACAAATTATCAAGCAGTCCATTATGGAGTCCACGTGTAGGTTTCCGCTGGGATATAGCAGACAATCGCAAATACATACTTCGTGGAGGTGCAGGTATTTTCACAGGACGTATACCTTTTGTATGGATAAGTAATAACTTCCAAAATACAGGTATTCAGATGTCAACTTATGACAGTTATAATACAAAAGGTTTAGACTTCATTCTTGACCCGAAGGGTCAGAATGCAAATGCAGAAAAACTAAATGCTTCTGGTAATCAGATTGTCAATGTGTTTGAAGACAAGTTTAAGTTTGCTCAGAATTTCAGAATGAATTTAGGTTTTGATTTTGAATTGCTCGGAATCAACTGGACAGCAGAAGCAATATTCTCAAAAACTCTAAACGACATCTACTACAAAGACTTAGCTTATGATGAAACAGGTAAGACATTTGCACAAACATACGGTATGGAGTGGGACAACCGCCCTATGATGCAAAGAGTGACAACAGGAACTAACTTCAGTCATGTTTATGGTCTTTACAATACATCAAAGGGACATACAGTTAACTTATCTATCAAAGCTGAGAAACATTTCAATTTCGGTCTGGACTTGATGGCAAGTTATACATGGACACAATCAAAAACTGTCAACAATGGTGGATCATCTGTTGCAGAAAGTAACTTCCGTTACAACTATACCAGACACAATCCAAATACACCAGAACTTGGAAACAGTGCATTCAATATCCCTCATCGCATTCAAGCATCTGCATTCTATCACATAGAAACAGGTAAAAACTGGATGACCACAGTAGGACTTATATATCAGGCAAAGAGCGGAAGTCCATATACTATATATTATTATGGTGACGTTAATGGAGATGGTCAAAATGGTAACGACTTGTTCTTCATTCCAACTGATGAACAAATTGACCGCATGCATTTTGAGCAAACCACCTACAACAAACAGGTTCTAACAGAAGATGCACAGCGCCAACTCTTGAAAGACTGGATTGCAAAAGACTCTTATATGAGCAAACATCGTGGACAGTATTATGAGCGTTATGCTGACAATCTTGCTTTTGAACATCATTTTGATATTCACCTTGCAGAGAAATTCTCTTTCAAAGTCGGCAAACAGACAAATTCTCTTGAACTTTCTTTTGATGTCATCAATTTAGGTAACCTTCTAAACAAAGACTGGGGACATACTTACGGAGATGGTTTCGGCATATACTATAGCCCTGTTAACTATCAAGGAAATGGTGTTTATCAGTTTACTGGTCAGTATGCTACACGCAACTATAGCGACTATTATAGCCGCTGGCGTGGACAAATAGGTCTTAAATATACATTCTAAAAAACAAGTCAGGAACTGAATAAACATATCGTTCTTTTCAGTTCCTGATTATTTAATAATACTTTGATATATAAATATGATTATAGATTTTTCAAAGATTGAAGAGCAATCTATTCAAGGTTTTAAAGGTGGAAATGGTCAACTCCGCACTCGCAACTTTGTTGATGAAGACAATAAAATCATGATGAGCGAACTTGCCCCAGGTGCAAATATTGGTTATCATAAACATGAAATAAACTCTGAAATCATCTGCATAATTAGTGGAAAAGGCTATGTAGATTTTGAAGGTATGAAAGAAAATGTAGCAGCTGGCAGCATTCATTACTGTCCTAAAGGCAAGTCACATGCATTATTCAACAATGGAGAAGAAGTTCTCAAATATTTTGCAATAGTTGGAGAACACCATTAAAATTTGACTTAAACACTTAAAATTTTCATTAACTGATACAAAAAAACTGAAACCCAGATTAAAGGAAATTTATACAATGACATAAAAAGCGAATAGCTGTCTTGTTGGAATTCCAAAAGACAGCTATTCGCTTTTTATGATAACTTAATATTTAAATTCTTATCCAAAAATCAATATACACGTTCACCAAAAATACGAGTACCTACCCTAACCATTGTGCTGCGACACTGACATGCAAGTTGATAGTCGTGGCTCATTCCCCAACTACGCTCACAAAAATTGTCATCTTCAGCAAAATAATCATGCTTTATTTCATCAAAGAATTTTGCAGCAGTCATAAACTCACTTCTTATCTGCTCTGCATCATCAACATTTGATGCCATCATCATAAATCCACAAATTCTGACATGTTTCATTTCACGCCATTCTCCTTCTTTTAACAATTGACGACAAGCATCGAGAGTAAGACCATACTTTGTTTCCTCTTCAGCTATGTGAAGTTCAAGTAAAACCTTTATTTCACGATTATTCTTTGCTCCCTGTTTTTCAATTTCTTTCAATAGCTTTAAAGAGTCAACAGCTTCAATCATTGAAATATATGGTGCAATATACTTAACTTTATTAGTTTGAAGATGTCCAATAAAATGCCATTCTATATCTTTAGGAAGTTCTTTAACTTTGCGTGAAAGTTCCTGTTCGTGGCTTTCACCAAAAATTCGCTGTCCTTCATCATAAGCAGCCATAATGTGCTCATTTGGATGAAATTTGCTAATGGCTACAAGTCTGATTCCTTCAGGAATACACTCTATAACCTCTCTATAGTTCCTCTTTATTGTCTCACACTTCATAACTTATTCAGCTCCTTCAAACTCTGGTTTATCGTCTCGTTTCATTATTTTATTATGCTCAAATACATCCATTACCTGTGTTTCTGCCAATGATGCTATTACATAGTCTATCATTGTACCGCCCATAACCTCTTCGATATGGTTAACAGCCTGTTGAAATGTAGATGCCTGAACAAGATAATAGACATTTGAACGTTTCTCCTTCTCTGTATTTTCATCTATAGTAATAAACTGCAACTTAGCTTTGAAGAAACGGTCTTCATTATCATTCTCACTAAAAAAAACCTCACCATATGAAGCTTTCTTTATATCAGCAATATCAAACTCTCCACTAATATATGAAGAAATCTCCTCTGTTATAGAAGCTTCAGCCTCAGTAAAGCTCAATGCGTCAACAACGTATTGTTCAGTTACTTTCTTCTGGAGTCCATCTTCCATCTGCTTTTCGTAGCGTACTTTGGTTTCAAACCACTGTGCTGTTCTTGATCTCATAATAATATTACGTTTTTATAATAATCAATTAATAATGAACTAATCATCAAGAATAAATTGATAACGGTTAAATTAATCAACAAGATTTATTTATATACACTTCACATTAAATAATATGATTGCATAAAACTTTTATTCTGAATGAAAATTTCAATATGCAAAAGTAAGAATAATAATTTAAAAAGAACAAATATATCTCTGTTTTTAATTAAAATATTGTACCTTTGCAAAATTAAATTCGCATAAATTCCATTCATATATATATGAACCTGCCACTCTTTCTTGCAAAGCGTTTTTTCTCGAATAATGACGAGAAACGTAAAATCAGTAAGCCAGCCATTCGTATCGCTACTGCTGGGGTAGCTATAGGACTAGCAGTTATGATTATTTCCGTATGCGTTGTTTTGGGCTTCAAGCATACTATACGAGACAAGGTAGTTGGGTTTGGAAGTCATATAACAGTTTCCGACTTCATGAGCATACAGTCAGGAGAACAATTTCCTATTTGCATCAACGATAGCATTATAAATCTATTAAAAAACACTTCAGGAATTACTCACGTTCAGAAATACGCAATGAAGCAAGGTATACTGAAAACAGACAATGACTTTCTTGGTGTGGTTTTCAAAGGTGTTGGTCCTGATTTCGATACTACATTCATTAGCAGCTACATGGTTGAAGGCAGTCTGCCCCATTTCAGCGACTCAACAAGCAGCAACAAGATTGTTGTTTCACAAATGATTGCAAACAAACTTAAACTCAAAGTTGGAGACAGGATATACTCATATTTTGTAGGTAATAATGACGATGTACGCACACGCCGCTTCACAATAGAAGGAATATATGAAACTAATCTGAAACGGTTTGACGAGTCGCTTTGTTTTACCGATTTCTATACAGCAGTTAAATTAAATGGCTGGGAAGAAGATCAAGCAAGCGGAGCCGAGTTGACAGTTAGCGACTTCAATCTTCTCAACGATATAGCTATGAATATTGAAGAAAAGATAGATCACCAAATAGACCATTATGGAGAAACTTATCTATCTACAACAATACTAAAATCATATCCTCAGATTTTTGCTTGGCTCAACCTGCTTGACCTTAATATATGGATTATATTAGCACTAATGATGGCTGTAGCAGGATTTACTATCATTTCAGGACTGTTAATTATAATACTTGAAAGGACCAACACTATTGGTCTTCTTAAAGCTATTGGAACACGAAACAGCACAATACGCAAGACATTTCTCTGGTTTTCCGTTTTTATTGTAGGAAAAGGACTTATAATAGGAAACTTAATTGCTTTAGCAATTTGTTTGTTTCAACGCTATACCGGATTCTTCCAACTTGATGCTAATAGCTATTATGTATCAACCGTACCCATTGAAATAAATCCTATTATTATATTGTTGCTAAACATTGCTACATTATTAATTTGTACTCTTGTACTCATTGCACCAAGTTATCTTATTTCACACATTCATCCCGCAAAATCAATGAGATACGAATAGATAAAATATGAATCTATAGTGCAAATAACTGCATTTTAGTTGATTTTCTATTAATTAATGTATATATAATCAATATTTTTGCAATATGCCATAAAATATTGCACAAAATATTTTGGATTGTGCAAATAAGTAATTACCTTTGCACAAAATTTTGAAGATTGTGCAATGGAAATCATACCCAGTTTTAACGCATATTTACAAAAAAGCATAGTTGATAATTGGAACTCTGATGCGCTAACCGATTTCAAAGGAGCGACTCTTCAATTCAACGATGTAGCTCGGAAAATAGAGAAGCTACACATATTGTTTGAACATTGTGGAGTAAAACCTCATGACAAGATAGCTCTTTGCGGACGAAATAGTGCACATTGGGCTGTTGCTTTTTTGGCAACACTCACCTATGGTGCTGTTGCAGTTCCAATTCAACATGAATTTAAAGCCGAGCAAATCCATAATATTGTCAATCACAGTGACGCTCGATTACTTTTTGTAGGTGATGTTGTAGCCACAACAATCGATGCCGATGCAATGCCACACCTAGAAGGTATTGTGTATATTCCAGACTATTCTCTCGTCATTTCACGCACAGAAGAACTCACTTTTGCACGCGAACATTTGAATGAACTCTTCGGTCATAAATTTCCGATGAAGTTCACTTCTGACGATGTTGATTATTATAAAGACGAGTCTGAAACACTTGCCATTATAAATTATACAAGTGGAACTACAGGTTTCTCTAAAGGAGTAATGATTCCTTATCGCGCCCTTTGGGGAAACTTAGATTATTGTTTGCGAGTTCTCGGTAGCCAAGTAAAAAAAGGCAGCAACATGCTTAGCATATTGCCAATGGCCCACATGTATGGAATGGCCATTGAATTTATTTTTTCATTCTGTCATGGCTGTCACTTATTTTTCCTTACCCGACTACCCTCCCCTGCTGTAATAGCAGATGCTTTTGCTGAGATTCGTCCAGCTATAGTAATTACGGTGCCAATGGTTGTTGAGAAAATTATCAGAAAACGAGTTTTCCCTAAAATCCAAAGTAAAGCCGTACATCTACTGCTCAATATGCCAGTTGTAAACAAGCGCGTTAAGCAACGTGTTTGTGAACAAGTGATGAAAGCATTTGGCGGACACATGTATGAAGTCGTTGTCGGTGGTGCTCCGTTAAATCAGGAGATAGAACGATTCCTCCACAGCATCGATTTTCCACTTACCATAGGTTACGGAACGACCGAATGTGCTCCGCTAATCACCTTTACCGACTATAAAGACTATAAATATAAGTCTTGCGGCATTGCTGTAGACCACATGGAAGTAAAGATTCTGAGTGATAATCCTGCTGAGATTCCAGGTGAGATTGTTACTCGCGGAACTAATGTAATGCTTGGTTACTACAAAAATGAAGAAGCAACAAGCAACGCAATAGATGAAGATGGATGGTACCACACTGGCGACTTAGGAACAATGAGCGATGACGGTCATGTATTCATAAGAGGACGCATCAAGAATATGCTTCTTGGTTCTAACGGTCAGAATGTATATCCAGAAGAGATTGAAGATAAACTTAACTCAATGGCAATGGTAGGCGAAAGCATTATCATCCAGCAAGAAGAGCGACTAATTGCACTTGTACATCCTGACTATGACGAAGCTCATTCAATGGGTCTTAACGAGGAAGACATTGAAAATATAATGGAACAAAACCGCCTGCAACTGAATGAAGGGCTTTCTGCATTCTGCAAGATATCAAAAATAAAGATACATAAGCAGGAATTTGAGAAGACTCCTAAGAAGAGTATCAAACGCTATCTATACAAAGACATATAAATATGTAATAAGTCCATTCTTATACATAATTTATAAAAAAAAGAAACATACTAATTTAAATTTATATATGGAAAAGATCCCTAGCTTTAATGCAATAATTGAAAAAAGCATCATCGACAATTGGGACAAAGATGCACTTACTGACTATAAAGGAGTCACACTGCAATATCATGATGTGGCTCGAAAAATTGAAAAACTGCATATTTTATTTGAGAACAGTGGATTGAAGCGTGGAGACAAAATTGCCCTATGCGGACGTAACAGCGCAAGCTGGGCTGCAGCTTTCTTAGCTACACTTACCTATGGTGCTATAGCTGTGCCTATTCTTCACGAGTTTACACCAGATCAAGTCTACAATATAGTAAACCATAGTGATGCCCGACTGCTATTCGCTGGCGATGTTGTTTCAACGACCCTTGATGCAACTAAGATGCCAAATCTTGAAGGAATTATAAATAATCCAGACTACTCACTGATTCTATCTCGTTCTGAGAAACTGACATACGCAAGAGAACATCTGAACGAGATGTTTGGAAAGAAGTTTCCTAAATATTTCCGCCGCGAACACATTAGCTACTATCATGAGGAAAGCCCTGATGAACTTGCACTAATTAATTATACTAGCGGCACAACGGGCTATTCAAAAGGAGTAATGATACCCTATCGTGCTTTATGGAGTAATTATGATTTTGCAGAAGATGTACTTGGAAAACAAATAAGACCAGGCGACAATGTTTTAAGCATTTTGCCTATGGCCCACATGTATGGAATGGCATTCGAATTTATTTTCGAGTTTCTTCATGGCTGCCATATATTCTACCTTACCCGTATACCTTCGCCAGCCATTATTGCGCAAGCATTTGCAGAGGTGCGTCCATCGATTATAATTTCAGTACCTCTCATCATTGAGAAGATTATAAGAAAACGCGTATTTCCGAAGATTCAGAACAACAAGATGCGACTATTATTAGGCATGCCTGTTGTAAACAAGAAAGTTCGCCAACGCATTTGTGAAGAAGTGGTTAAGGCATTTGGCGGGAATTTCCACGAAGTAATTATTGGCGGAGCAGCATTCAATCAGGAAGTTGAACAATTCTTGCACAAGATTGAATTCCCATATACTGTAGGTTATGGTTCTACAGAGTGTGCTCCTATTATCTGTTACTCAGATTGGAGAACGTTTAAGCCTGGTTCTTGCGGAAGAGCTGCCCTTCATATGGATGTAAAAATAGACAGTACTGACCCTGAAAGAGTTCCTGGCGAGATATTGGCTCGCGGTCTTAACACAATGCTCGGATACTACAAGGATGAGGAAGAAACAAAAAAGACCATAGACGAAGAAGGATGGTATCACACTGGCGACTTAGGAACAATAGACAGCGACGGAAATGTTTATATTAAGGGACGTTCTAAGAATATGCTCCTTGGAGCAAATGGTCAGAACATCTACCCGGAAGAGATTGAAGATAAACTCAACTCTATGGCAATGGTGACGGAAAGCATCATTATACAAGAGAACGAGAAACTGATTGGGCTTGTTCATCCAGACTATGAAGAAGCAAGAATAATGGGCTTCACGACTGAGGATCTAAAGAACATTATGGAACAGAACCGTCAGGAGCTAAACAACATACTACCCTCTTACAGCAAACTATCTGCCATTCACCTGCACGAAGAAGAGTTTGAAAAAACTCCAAAGAAGAGCATCAAAAGATACATATACCAAAAGGTAAGACTTAAATCATAGACTGCGGTCTATATATTTCAAAAGAAAACAACACTCACAATCAGCTAACTTGCTATATTTGTGGGTGTTGTTTTTTTATATTAAAATATATCCAATTTTCTCCCTACTTCTAAGTATACAGGGAGGCAGCTCTTACACGGCTGAGTGTTTCTGGTGTCATTTGCAAATAGTTGGCAACGTATACAAGTGGTGAACGAAGGATAACCTGAGGTTGCAACTTGCAGAACTTAAGATACCTGTCTTGAGCCGTCTCAAACCTAAGCATGTCTGCCTTAACCTGTGAAAGTATAAGCGATTCTTCCAATATCTTCCTGAAAAGAATCTGTATGTTTACACAGTGTAACGCAACCTCTTCAAGCCTCTTTTTGGGCAAAAGAAACATTGTTGTAGGTTCCAATGCCTGCATCTGAAGGCGTGTTGGTTCTTCACCAAAAAGACTTTCAAGGCACATCACAATACTATTGTCCACAGCAAGATGCTCTGTCAGTTCTTTGCCATTTTTATAATAGAACTGACGTACAAGACCTTTGTGGATATGATAGATATGTCGGCATACATCGCCCTCTTTCAAAATAATCTCTCCTTTAGCATATTTTCTCTGTTCAATTATGCTTTCCAGAATGTCTAATTCTTCGTGAGTCATAGTGCTATACTTGCGCGCCAACTCACGAGCTACGTCTCTTTTAGTTATTTGCGGTTCCTTGATCATAATTGTAAAGTAAATTAGGTTGATAGTTTCATCATTATATTATTAGTCAAGTTTCAGCACGGCAAGGAATGCCTTCTGAGGAACTTCGACATTACCAATTTGCTTCATGCGCTTCTTTCCTTTCTTCTGCTTCTCAAGTAGTTTACGTTTTCTGCTTACATCACCACCATAGCACTTTGCCGTAACATCTTTCCTTACACACTTTATTGTTTCGCGGGCTATAATTTTAGCTCCAATAGCTGCCTGTATGGCAATGTCAAATTGCTGACGCGGTATCAATTCTTTTAACTTTTCACACATTCGCCTGCCAAAGCCTACAGCGTTATCTTGATGTGTAAGGGTTGAAAGCGCATCAACAGGTTCGCCATTAAGAAGTATGTCAAGCTTAGCCAGACGCGATGGTCTGTATCCACTTATATGATAGTCGAATGAAGCATATCCCTTAGAAATACTTTTAAGTTTGTCGTAGAAATCAATAACTATTTCGCCTAGAGGCAAATAGAAATGTAGTTCAACTCGGTTACCGCTAACGTATTCCTGATTTATCAGTTCGCCACGCTTATCAAGACACAGTTTCATAATTGGCCCGATATAATTAGCTGAAGTAATGATAGAAGCCTTAATGTATGGCTCTTCTATATGGTCTATCATTGTCTGGTCGGGAAGTCCTGAAGGATTGTGCACTTCTTTCACACCGCCTTGCTTATCATAAACCATATACGAAACATTTGGAACGGTGGTGATTACGTCCATATTAAATTCTCTGTCAAGACGCTCTTGAACAATTTCCATGTGCAGAAGTCCCAAGAATCCGCAGCGGAAACCAAATCCCAAGGCAACCGAAGACTCAGGCATGAACGATAGCGAAGCATCGTTGAGCTGTAGTTTCTCAAGCGATGCACGCAGGTTTTCATAATCATTAGGGTCTATAGGATATACACCTGCAAACACCATTGGTTTCACTTCCTCAAAGCCCGAAATTGCCTCATCACAAGGACGCGATATGTGGGTTATAGTATCGCCCACCTTTACCTCCTTTGCATCCTTTATTCCGCTTATTATATACCCTACCTCACCAGTTGACAACTCCTTACGTGGAATCATGTCCATCTTAAGCACACCAACCTCGTCGGCATCATACTCCATGCCAGTATTAAAGAACTTCACTTTATCACCTTTCTTTATACTGCCATTCTCAATCTTAAAGTAAGCTATTATACCTCTGAACGAATTGAACACCGAGTCAAATATAAGAGCTTGCAGCGGAGCCTTCGGATCACCAACAGGATGAGGTATACGCCTTACCACCGCCTCAAGAATCTCAGGAATGCCCTCGCCTGTTTTACCTGAAGCTCGCAGTATATCACTCCTATCACAACCCAGCAGGTCTACTATTTCGTCCTCAACCTCATCAGGCATAGCGCTTGGCATGTCTATTTTGTTTATCACAGGAATAATCTCAAGATCCTGCTCTATAGCCATATATAGATTGGAAATAGTCTGAGCTTGAACGCCCTGGGTAGCATCAACAACAAGTATTGCACCCTCACAGGCTGCTATGCTTCTCGAAACCTCATAGGAGAAATCCACGTGTCCAGGAGTGTCTATCAGATTCAGTATGTATTGTTCACCCTCCAAACTGTACTCCATCTGTATGGCATGGCTTTTAATGGTTATGCCTCTCTCTCGCTCCAGGTCCATGTCATCTAACATCTGACCTTCCGTAATCTTAATAGTCTTAGTATACTCCAGCAATCGGTCGGCTATTGTCGACTTACCATGATCTATATGGGCTATAATGCAAAAATTCCTTATATTTTCCATTTACAAAATTCTTCCTATTTTCACCAGCAAGAAACTTTAAATAATCTCTTTTAACAAGAGAAATAAGCATGCAATTACTGGTAATTAACTGCAAAATTACAAAAAACACGGAAATTCTACAAACAGAAATACGTACAAATAGCGTTTTTACTAAAAAATTAACAAATTAACATTTTGCATTGACAAGTTGACAGATAAACATTTGTTATTATTGAGGCTACCTCGATATGTGAAATTTTGACAAAACGCCTTATCTCAGATGAAAAAATTATAACATAACAATCTGAAAGCAGTTTTCCGTTTCTTGCCGTTGCCGAGAGAAAAAATTGCAATTTTCTGTGCCGAGTTGGGTAAAAAATTGATTAACTAACCCCGCAAATAACTTAAAATTTCTGGACTGAGAAAAATGAAGTTGCAAAATATGCGAGTATTTGGAGCTTTCTTGTCGTTTTTAGTAAAATATTAGTAATCAAGACATTATACGTTTCGTCTTATAATACATAAGTGTTAAAAAAGTCAAAGGGCATCTTTCGCAGTGCGAAAGGGCACCTTTCACTTTTTCGTTCCACACGACTGTTTACATAGTTTAAGCCGATTGATTAACAGTTAAACACATTTTTGCATTCAGCCTCGTGCCAAACGAAAAATCTTTCTCTAGAATGAAAATTCCGTTTGTCAAGTTTTTTTACTTTTTTCGTCAAGAAATCGGACTGATTTTGGAAGTTACAGTTTGTAAGTATTCAGTAGATAAGTATACGAGTTTATACATTAATCCTTATTCTTTCGTCTTTAATCATCCAAGATTAATGCCACACAAATTTCTGACAATAGTACAAAAAACATGAATTCTCTACTGTGAAAATATCATTATAAAAGAACGATTTTTTTAGTTTTGATTTAATTAAGAAATAATAAAACGAAAAAGGAAGCATTTTGTTTGAATGCCTCCTTTTCTTGATTCTATTTTATTTATCTCCACTATTATCAACTATTCTAAATCGTGCAAACTTGAGAAGGAGATGCTTCTGACCTGCATGGTTAAAGTTTACAGTGGCTTTGGTATTCTCGCCGGTACCCTCAATCTTTTCAATAGTGCCGAGTCCGAAACGCTCATGTTCTATTTGCATTCCTGCTTTCAGGTCAGACGAGGACGATTTATGAGTAGACTGTTGTGGTACAACGTCTGACATAGCTTCTGAAAGCCGCCGCATATTGCCGCCAGATTGTTTAAAAGCCTGCTTAAATCTACTGCTAAACGGGTCAACTGGCGCAGATGTACTGTGCGGTTGAGTAATCTTTGGCTTCGGGTCGGCACGAAACTGCGATGCCACTGGATTGGAATTCTGAAAACGCTGCGAAGCACTGCGATGAGAGAAAAGGTCGGCAGAGGAATTGCCAAAAAACGATTTTTGCGACATTGCATCGCCTACTACCGTTAAAAATTGCGGGTCAATGTCTTTAAGAAAACGGCTAGGTGTGTCAAATTCTAATCTGCCATAGCGGTATCGGTTCTGCGCTGTTGTCAACGTGCAGTGCTTCTCTGCCCGAGTTATGGCAACGTAGAGCAATCTGCGTTCTTCCTCAAGTTCTCGTTTGGAATTACATGAGAGCGGCGATGGAAATATGTTTTCTTCAAGTCCTACAATAAATACAGCAGGAAACTCAAGTCCCTTTGCGCTGTGTATAGTCATAAGCGACACTCTATTGTCTGCTGCATCTTCTTCGCTATCAAGGTCGGTAAGAAGTGAAACTTCCTGTAGGAAATCTGAGAGGTGTGTTTCTTGTTCTTGTCCTTCCTCACGACGTGTGTCGACAAAATCTTGCATGGCATCAAGAAACTCTCTCAAGTTGTCTTGCCTAGAGAGTCCCTCTGGGGTAGAATCGCCATATACATCCGCTACTATGCCACTCTCCTTTACGATTTTCTGTCCAAGCGTATGGGCATCTGCTGTGTCAATATCAAATGCAAACGATTCAATAAGCGAGCAAAAAGCTTGCAATTTTCCAGCAGTAGCTTTGCTTACATCAAGCATGTGAACTTCAGGATTAGTTGCAACCTCCCATAGGCTGATGTTTTTCTCTACAGCTGTAGCAATAATCTTACCAACAGTGGTTGTGCCTATTCCTCGCTTAGGGTAGTTAATGATTCTTCTGAAAGCCTCTTCGTCGGATTTGTTACAAACAAGACGGAAGTATGCTATGACGTCTTTAATTTCTTTTCGCTGATAGAAACTCATACCACCGAATATACGATAGGGAATGCTTTGTTTACGCATTTGTTCCTCGAATATGCGACTCTGAGAGTTTGTTCTGTAAAGGATGGCGAAGTCACTATAGTCTAACCCCTCGTTCCTTTTCATTCTCTGAATATCTTTGCAAACAACAAGAGCTTCTTCTCTATCACTATAGGTATGCTTTAAGATTATCTTATCACCTTCATTATTGCGGCTGAAAATGTCTTTAGGTATCTGACGCTCGTTCTTTTTTATCAAGCTATTAGCAGCCTGAACTATACGTTGTGTTGAACGATAGTTCTGCTCCAGTTTAAAAAGTTTAACGTCTCTGTATATATTCCTGAAGTTTAGAATGTTATCTATATTAGCACCTCTAAAGGCATAAATGCTCTGTGCATCATCGCCAACAACGCAAACCTTTTGGTTGTTGCTCGACAACTGCCAGACTATAGACTGCTGTGCATAGTTGGTATCTTGATACTCATCAACTAAAATATACTGGAAACGATCTTCATATGCTTTCTTAATATGCTCATTGTCACGGAAAAGTATATATGTATTGAGAAGGAGGTCGTCGAAGTCCATAGCATTAGCCTGCCGCATTCGCTCCTGATAAACAACATATATTTTCCAAATATGCGGAAGGCGCTGCTCCTGATCGCGCATTAAAAGTTCTCTACTGTTTGCATATACATCAGCTGTGACTAGTTGATTCTTTGCCATCGAGATTCGATTATGAATAGAAGATGGTTTATATTGTTTTTCATCTAGACCTAACTGTTTTATAATACTTTTAATAAGCGAAGAAGAATCGTTCTCGTCATAAATTGTATAATTTGAATTATAGCCTATAGCCTCAGCCTCTCGACGCAATATCCGCGAGAAAATACTATGGAATGTGCCCATGTTCAGATAACGTGCCTTTTCTTCACCAACGAGCTGTATTATACGGTTTTTCATTTCCTTTGCAGCCTTATTAGTAAAAGTAAGTGCAAGTATTTGCCAAGCCTGCATTCCACTATCAAGCAAATAGGCTATCTTATATGTTAGAACTCTAGTTTTTCCTGAGCCAGCTCCTGCAATGACCAACGATGCACCATCACAGTATTCTACAGCAGCCAGCTGACTGTCATTAAGTTTGTTCAAATAGTTCATATTAGGTTTTGATATTGGCTATAAGTTATCATTTACGATGATATATGCCACCCGATGTTGTATTTGGATTATAGTCTTGACCTTCTTTAGGGAATGACGGTATAAATTTCATCTGCTGCTCAATCTGACGCCTGCGCTTAAGCATATAAGAAGAAGGATTAGAAGAGTCAAACTTCAAAGGATTAGGAAGTGTTGCAGCAATGAGCGCACAGTCTGAACGAGTTAATACTGCTGCGGATTTTGCAAAATGATGCTTAGCAACAGCCTCTGCCCCATAAATCCCGTCACCCATCTCGATAGAATTAAGATAAACCTCCATTATCCTTTGCTTGCTCCAAAATAGTTCGATTAGGAAAGTAAAATAAGCCTCAAAGCCTTTCCTTGTCCATGACCTACCAGGCCAAAGAAAGACATTCTTAGCTGTCTGCTGCGTAATTGTGCTTGCACCATGACGACGCCCACCTTTCTTGTTATTTTCTACTGCTTTAGAAATTGCATCAAGGTCAAACCCATGATGCAGCAGAAAACGCTGGTCTTCACTAGCCATGACTGCAACAGGAAGATGGGGTGATATTTTGTCTAATGACTTCCATTCATGATGCATAGCTAAAGAGCGCCCATCAACAACCTGATCAGCAAGGCGGATAATCATTAGAGGTGTTACATAAACAGGAAAAAAACGATATAACACGACGGCAAGGATTGTTGAACCGAAAAAGGCTATCAATATCCACTTAACAATTCGCTTAAACAGCTTCATATAAAAATAAAAAAGGTGAAAGAACGCAGAGCGAAATCACTCTTTCATTCTTTCACCCAAAGTTTCACAATTTAAAATAACATTATCTCAGAGTACCTGCATTTGCAGCGTCAATCATTTCCTGGCTTGCATATACATAAACTTCAACACGGCGGTTTTGAGCCTTACCAGCTGCTGTAGAGTTGTCTGCTACAGGATAAGCAGATCCGTAACCTGCCACATTCTTAAACTGAGAATATGGCACACCAAGCTGTACAAGATAGTTCATTACAGACTGAGCGCGCTTCTCTGACAGAGGAATGTTAATCTGATCGTTACCGCTACTGTCTGTATGACCCTGAATATCAACAAGAGTCTGAGGATCGTTCTTCAATACTTGTGCAAATTCTGAGAGAGACTTTCTTGAGTTTGCATTCAAATCAGACTTGTTTACTGCAAACAAAATACCAGAATCAAATGACACCTTAACAGCAGACAAACCATTTGCGTCTGTGATAGTCTCAACTTTTGCATTCTCAATCTGACGTGCCTTCTCTGCAACATTGTCCATGTGCTTACCAATTAACACACCAGCACCAGTACCAACAGCAGCACCAATAACAGCACCAATAGCAGTAGCCTTTGTGTCTTTGCCAATTATGTTACCAATGACACCACCTAATGCAGCACCGCTACCTCCACCAATAAGACCGCCTTTTGAGGCATTGTTTAATGTTCCACAACTTGAAACAACCAACATTGCACTAAGTGCTAATGCAAAAAACTTCATTTTTTTCATACTAATACTTTTAAAAGATTTATTATTATTCTCTATATAATCAAGACTTAACTCTATATTATAATGATGCCAGATATATAAACACGGCTTATTCAAAATGTATCTTAACTTATGCAAAGATACTTCTTTTTTCCTTATTACAATCTTTTTATAAAGTTTTTTTCGTAATTTTGCACCAAAAATAATAAAAACGACAAATATAATAATGGCAAAAGAACTAAAAGAACTTACCAAAAGGGCCGACAACTATAGCCAATGGTACAATGATTTAGTAGTCAAAGCCGACCTTGCTGAGCAGTCGGCAGTACGCGGTTGTATGGTAATAAAACCATACGGATATGCTATTTGGGAAAAAATGCAACACCAACTCGACCTTATGTTTAAGGAAACAGGTGCAATGAATGCATATTTTCCACTGCTCATTCCTAAATCTTTCTTGTCTAGAGAGGCAGAACACGTTGAGGGATTTGCAAAAGAATGTGCCGTAGTAACCCACTATCGTCTACGTGCGAAAGAAGACAAGAGTGGAGTTGAAGTTGATCCAGCAGCAAAGCTTGAAGAAGAATTGATAGTGAGACCTACAAGCGAAACTATTATCTGGAACACATATAAAAACTGGATACATTCATACCGCGACCTGCCATTAATGTGTAATCAGTGGTGTAACGTAATGAGATGGGAAATGCGTACTCGTCCTTTCCTTCGCACAAGTGAATTTCTTTGGCAAGAAGGCCACACAGCTCATGCTACTCGTGAAGAAGCAGAGGAAGAAGCACGAAAGATGCTCAAAGTATACGCTGACTTTGCAGAGCAATGGATGGCAGTGCCTGTTGTGCAAGGAGTAAAAAGCGAAACTGAAAGATTTGCAGGTGCACTTGATACATATACCATAGAAGCGATGATGCAAGACGGAAAGGCACTGCAAAGTGGTACAAGCCACTTCCTTGGACAAAACTTTGCTAAAGCTTTCGATGTTACATATCTTAATAAAGAAAATAAACCTGAATATGTATGGGCTACATCATGGGGTGTTTCTACGCGACTAATTGGCGCTCTGATTATGACACATTCAGACGATAACGGCCTGGTTTTGCCTCCACGTTTGGCACCTATACAAGTTGTTATAATACCAATTACAAAAGGTGCGGATCAGCTTGCTGCAATCAGCGAAAAACTCACTCCTATCATAGATGAACTGAAGAAAGCTGGTGTAAGCGTAAAATATGACGATGCAGACAACAAACGGCCTGGCTTTAAGTTCGCAGACTATGAGTTAAAGGGTGTTCCGGTTCGATTAGTCATGGGTGGTCGCGACTTGGAAAACGGAACCATTGAGGTTATGCGCCGCGACACATTAGAAAAGGAAACTGTAAGCATTGATGGTGTTGCTAAATATGTAGAGAAACTATTGGAAGATATTCAGCAGAATATCTACAACAAAGCACTTGCGTACAGAAACGAGCACATCTATGAATGCGATAACTACGACGAGTTTAAAGAACGTATTAAAGATGGAGGTTTCTTCCTTTGTCATTGGGATGGAACAGAAGAAACTGAGGCAAAAATCAAGGAAGATACTCAGGCTACAATTCGTTGTGTTCCATTTGGATTTGAACAGACAGAAGGCGTCGACATGGTTAGCGGCAAACCTGCAAAATGTCGTGTAATTATGGCTCGTGCATATTAAGCATTATAAAATAAATAACAAAAAGACGGACAAGATTAATAATATTTTGTCCGTTTTTTTGTTATACGAAAACAAACAAAATACAAAAATATAGTTCTGCTGCCATCATATACAATACTATTATTGGCGCCGCAGATACAATTCCTGCATATAGAGATCGAAACATCATGTCTAAACTGGGTGTTTTTCCACTAAAATATCCATATACTAAAGAGAATATACATAATGCTATTGATAACAAAGGAATGAAACCAGACAAAAAAGTACTATTCCACAATTTACCAGTAGCACTCAACATCACAGCTTGCGGAATACATGTCAGCAAAAATAAAATAATAATGAAAATGACAAATAAAATAAACGTAATCTGAAATGCAAATCGTTCTCTATAAGTAAGTTGTGACCTTTTCTTTCTGCATGTAACAATCACAAAAAAAACATTTCCCAATCCACTTCGTCGTAAACAACCTATTGCCATTGAAGCAAGTAAGATCCAAGACAGCAACGGGACAGAAACATGATCGGTGAAATGACCAATTGCCCATCTCACCCCCTCTCCACTTAGCAATGAGTTAAAGCCTTCAAGTGGAAATGCTGCAGCAAGAAGCCATGATAGTAAAATCAAAGCAACTTGCAAAACAATTAATACAACTGCTATAATTGGGAATATCCGTTTATGCATCATCTGCCACTAAATTGTCTATATCTATTATTCTCAATTCGCAAGCCTTGACAACAAGTCTCGTAGCATTAACACTCATGCCTCCATTTCCATTAGGAAAAAGCTTGTTAACTAATTCATTCTGTCTCTTTTCAAGACTCTTTACTCCAAAAGGCATACCTCTAAGATTTGTTATCTGTTCCTTAGTATACCCCAAAGCAAGATGGCGGAGGAAACGCTCATCGTATTCATCTATCTCAAAATCAATAATAGCTTCCTGCCGCATCATCTGATTACCAACGCTCTTACGGAATCTATCAACTATTTTTTCTAATATAGGTTGGTTGAATACCATTCGCTTTCCATCCATAACGCTAGAAATATCACTACGAGTCAGCAGTTCACCTTCCTTAAGAATTATTCCATCACAACCAGCATCAAGAACATCAACCCACAATTTTTCATTTAAGATCTCACCTGTAAATATTAATATTTTCACATCTGGATACTGTTCTTTTGTTTGACGGCATATCTCTACACCTACTGTTGTAGAACCACTAAGCCCTAAGTCAAGCAATACCAAGTCTGGAAGCTGCTGCTTTATCAATCGCCAATAAGAAAACTCACTGTCTGCAGTTCCAATTATTTCTGCTTCGGGTATATCATTTTTAATAATTCCCTCTGTACCTTTCAATTCCAAAGGAACATCCTCTACTATAATTATCTTAAATGGTTTCATTCTTATTTTTATGATTTATATTATTTATTCAAATTAAAACCTTATCACATCTCAATCCTATTTGACTTTGTAAGAATCATTGTGATTATTACATATCCTGAATCTGACAACCTAGCTGTAATTCCACATGCCCTTGCCTGACTTAATTCACCCATATCACGTATTATCTGCCTACAAAGCAGATATGGTATATTTTTTACAGATGATGGATAAAATAAGCCTGCAACTTCTTCGTAACTTAAATGTAAAGAAGTCATCTGAAATTCTATCTTTATATATCTGTCTTTGAATTGTTCAAATGTTGCGTTTACAGAATCTTCACCATTCTGCTTAGATATAAGATTAAAGCAATAATCCACCATATCATAATCACCCAGCAGATAATAATCCTCTGAATTTTTAGTCTCTACTTTCCCCACACTATTTTCAACAAACTTAATCTTTCCATTTTGTGAAACTGACGACAAGGGGAAACTGCTGCATTTATCCTTAACCTCATTTAATTGACTTATGGCCTGCTTACAGAGAAGCGAATAAATTGTCCTATAGTATGTTGCTACCTCATTTACACTATACATATCTGCATCATCACCGCCTAAAATCTGACGAATACGTGATGGATAATACATGGTTTCGTGCTTTATTGTACTTAAGTTATTGCTAAGAACATTATTTACAACATGTATTCTGCCAGCTTCAAGTTCAGTACGTCTCAGTTCATCTTTTATATACTCAATCTGTAGTTTCCTGTCATTCTCATTTGATATATTCTCCTTCAACGCTTCAGAGATTTGCTTAATTATATTTTGTAACAATGCAGGGAAACGATTATTTGATTGCGTATCAATCAAAACAATTTTATCTTTATCTTTTATATCAGAAAGAAGAATATCATTTATTTTTCTTACTTTCTCAACACACAAGCGGTCATACAAAATATGACGATAATAAAGTATATAATAAAATGGAAATATAGACAACAAAAGCAGCAATAAAATAACAATTGCAACATTCATATTGGTTTCTGAACGCTGCATCAATTGCACATAATGTCCTAATGTACGGTCAGATGAAACTTCTTTATATAATTGTGTATATACTTTATTATTATAATTATATACATCCCACCGATGCAGTGCTAAAGCTGCTACAGCACTTTCGTTCCTAACATCTAAAATTAAGTCGAAATCCATATTAACATCTTTATGCAACCATTCTATCTCTGGAATAGCAACAGAAATGTCACCAACAGCAACCATAGTATCTTTTGCCTGACTATGGTGAAATCTATATTGCTCATTTATGTAATATCTTGCTGAATCTGCAAAAAACAAAGCTTTGTCATATTCTCCTCTTACATTACAATTATATATACTGTCAGAAAATACAGAAGCCTTCTGAAGCATATCTTCATTATAGCCTTTCGAAAATCCACAAAATGTATGCACAAAAGAGAAAAGTAAAACTAAAACTCGCAAAGCTCCATGTGGTAAACGGAAAAAGAAACGACATCCATAACCTTTTTTGCTATCTACACCTATCATAGAATTTCTGAATAGAGGACTAAGTTTGCGATACTTCTCTATTATACCTCTACAATTCAGAAGTCCAAAACCATGTTCTCCCTCAATCTTACGCTCAATACTAAATGCTTCTTTAATCTCTTTCTCGGTCATTCCAACACCAGTATCAGCAATACTAACTTCTACATAATCAGGAGTGGAATCACTACTTATTCTTACACATCCACCTTTTGGCGTAAACTTACGGGCATTATCAGCAAGAGTGTTTATCATAAAGAGTGTCAGCATCTTATCAGCTTTCACTACATCTTTAGTTTGTACAATACTTAGTTCAACATCACTCAATTTAAAACTTGCACGAGAACGAGCAACAATATCAAACAAACTCTGTAAAGAGAAGCTCTCTATACTAACATTTATATCGCCTTTATCCAACTGTATCCATTCTGTAAGCAGATTATTATACTTTGAAATCTGCTCTGTTAGCTCAACAACATATTGCTTTCTGCTTTCAATAATACTTTCCGCCTCATTATTATTCTGCAACAGTCTCACTTCGTGAAGCATTCTGTCAATTAGTGGTGTTATGCTCTCAACAAGAGATATCTTTGCTCGTTGCTCTACATAACGTTTCTTATTATCTTGCAGCTTAATTTTAGCAACTTCTATTTCTTCGCCAAGTTCTTCAATTTCTTCCTTTTGCAGCTCATTCTCTTTCGATTTAGCTATTCTCCATTGTTGTAATGGCTGAAGCAATTCCTGCAAAGAAGTTTCAGAATTATGCTTATTTCTCCTCATATAATTGAAGAGCAGCAATAGTAAAACAATAGCAACAATCATTACGATGACAGCTATTATCATTATATTAAGCCGAGAAACTGAAGTTCCCAATTGTTCAGCACGGGATTCAAGAAAACGGTCTTGTCGTGTACGTTCTTGCATGTCAAGGTACACATTCCGATGATAGTCACTATTCTGCTTATCATTTATTGATGCATATACAACACTCAGTTGCTCATGGATTGATGCCACTAAATCAGGAGCTTGATTAATTGCAGTGTCACGACTAAGAGCCTGATTCAGACATATCAATGCAGAATTATCATCACCAATTTGCCAAAAACACTGTCCTAAAGTCCTCAACGAACCTGCAATCTGATAAACATCACCATAATCTATGAACAAATCAAGAGAGCGTTGTGCAAGATAGCCAGCAAGCAATGAATCTGGCATATTGTCTTGATTTATAAACTTCATTGCGGGCAAGTTATCGGCTATAAGTCTTTGCCGCATCGGTGGCGACATCAAATGTTCACTTAGAGCCTGCAATGAGTTTGCCACCCAAAATGTGTAATTTGTTTGCTGAGCCAGCAGGAAACAACGCATTAGATGATCGAACTCCACCTGAGAAACTTCTTCTTGACTTTTCCCAACAACAATACCTCCAGCTCCTACATTATATAAATAATTAAGCCACTGCGCTGTGTCTTGAACGATGATTCCATGAGGATCAATATTGCTGATAGCTTTTCTTGAAGGTTCGTCAAGTCCAACATAATAATAATATGTAGAAGTTACAATATCATATTCTGTATTAGCATAATTTAGCCGCCGATGCTGCCTAGGATCTAAAACATCTATTTCTTCTTCAATTCGTTTCTTTCTCTCTTTTGCTTTTTGTCTATAGTGATAGAAATCTTTATTCTGAGAGCGGCGTTGGCACAATCTCATTTGACCAACATCAGCTATGAACAACTCTATCTGATTATCAGTAAGTCCGTAAATTGAATCAAGCTGAGCTTTAGCCAAGTCATAATTCATGTGTGCCATGCTGACAAAAGCTATATTATTGAGTGCCTCTGCCTGCACATCTCCATCACCTCCAGCCATATTGAAAGCTTTGCGAGCATAATATTCCGTACTGTCAAGTGAGCGGTATCTACAATTATAAGCCTGTTGATTAAAATTGTCAGCCTCAGGATTCCCCCCTGATGAGCAAGCAACAAAAACAAAAACTGATATCAAACAATAAGCTGCCAACATCAGATTATTTCCCAATAAATGGAAATATCGGACAATATAGAAATATGACAATTTACTAATCATCTCTGCAAAAATAATGATTATTGATGAAAAAAAGAACTATTCAATCAAAAAAACAATATATTTTTAAAATTATGCCACTGTGCTTTAGCACAATTAGAGTATCTTTTGTATTTTTGCAAAGAATAGTTTTGAGTATTCAGTTATTAGTGTTCCTAACTTAACATTTGATATTTTTAACGACATACTGCTTTGTTCAAAACTGCAAATAAAAATATTGGATAATGGCAATAAGTGATAAGATAAGAATTAAAGACATAGCTGAACGCGCAGGTGTTTCTGTAGGCACAGTAGACAGAGTGCTCCATAACAGACCAAATGTGTCTAAATTAGCACTTGAAAAGGTAAAGCAGGCACTGAAAGAGGTTAACTATCAACCAAACATGTATGCCAGTGCACTAGCATATAACCGCTCATACAAATTCTATCTCATAATGCCCACACACGACTCTGAAGCATATTGGGAAGAAATAGAAGAAGGTGCTAAGAGTGCTGCATATAACTTCCGAGACTTCCACATTGATGTAAAAATTGTGTACTACACACGGTTTGAAGAAAAAAGTTTTGAGACTATAGCTACAGAATGTATCGACAGCACGCCAGAAGGTGTCGTAATTGTCCCTTCTGAGACAAAGTCAACAACAGATTTTGCCAATAAACTTCACGAGAATAATACACCTTTCGTTATTTTAGACTCGTATATCCCCGATCTACGTCCACTTTCATTTTTTGGACAAGACTCATTTAGCAGCGGTTTTTTTGCTGCAAAAATGCTAATGCTAATTGCAAAAGATGACAGCGAAATAATGATAATGAAACCAATGAAAGACGGAAAGGTAGCAAGCAAGCAGCAAGACAACCGCGAAGTTGGATTCAGACACTACATGAGAGAACACAATCCCGAAATCAGAATTAACGAGCTTATACTCCCTCTTGGGAATAACGACCACAACTACGACGGCATACTGGAAGACTATTTTTCGAAGCACACAGATACACACAACTGCATAACGTTCTGCTCAAAAGCACACATCGTCGGAGACTTTCTATTACGCACAAATCGCAGACATGTACAGATTATGGGCTACGACATGATTCTGCGAAATGCAGAATGCCTCCGTCAGGGAGCTATATCATTTCTCATTGCGCAACACGCATACATGCAAGGTTACAGAAGTATAGAGGCCCTTTTCCGCGCTATTGTTCTTAAAGAAAAAGTAAAACCCGTTAACTACATGCCGATAGAAATACTTAGCAAAGAGAATGTCGACTTCTATCAACGAACAATGATATAACAACAATGCACATTATATACCGTAACTTTTTTAGCCTGCTACGCTCTGGAGCTTTTGCTGATAATGTAGAAATAGAGCCAATGTCGTCTTATAAGTGGCGTGAGCTTGCTCGTATTGCTAAGGCTCACCTACTCTGGGACTATATTTGCACGGGCGTCAACAGAAACCATACTAACATCAAACTAAACTTACCTTACGACTTGAACAGAGAATGTAACAACGAACATACAAATAAACCAATACTACAGACACCTCACCTCAATGCCTGCCTGCAACGCAGGCATCAGCAGATTGTCGATAGCGAACTGCACAACATCGACACTTCACACGACTCGCTACAACTGCTTGACCTGATAGTATCCTCTACTCACCTGCTACTCAGCAGTCATCTCGACTTTAACAGAATAATAGAAATCGGATTTTTTATGAGACAAAGAGGCGACAAAGCAGACTATGTTAAGATTGAGAATTGGCTCCGCCAGCTCGGCATATCTCGATTTGCAGCACTATTGGGGTCTGTTTTAATCGCATTGCTGGGATTCTCTGAAGATGAACTACCATTCGTGGCAAACTACGACCCGTATGCTGAAACGCTTGCAATTAAGACTCTCAAAAAAAACATTACTCCGGAAGAGTGGCACTTCAGAATCAACGAGCAAGGATTTGTTGTCAATAATTCACGACAATTCCGACAAAACATGAAAAGAAGCATTACTTTTTTCCAGTACTCTCCAATAATTAGCATAAGTAACTTTTTCTATAACTTTGCTCATAGTCTTAAAGAAATAGAAGAATAAACACTTGAGCAAATATTGTTTTGTTAAGTTTTTCCATACTTTTATTCTAATTCTTTTTCTACAACATATTACAAACATTTTAATATAGCAAATAAGTGTCAGCAGATATTTCAAAAAAATCGGTATCATAAAATTGAGAAAATATAGGCATAAAAACTAACAAACGTGTTAATTGATGTAAATATATAAGAAGGAAAACATAAACTTTCTGATTTTTACGCGCACAAATATTTAAAGTCAGGGCAAGATTACATATTTTTTTGTATTTTTGCAGGAAATAACGAAATTATTATGAACAGATTGTTAATTGCAATTATAACCTTGTTATACACTATGGCGGCTAATGCTCAAGATGGCATATACCAGTGTGAGGACACATGCCGACATATTCACGGACTTGACATGAGCCATTATCAGGGCGATATATTCTGGGAAACTGTAGGACAAAACGGAAAGATAGCCTATGTTTATCTTAAAGCAACTGAGGGTGGCGACCGCATAGATCACAGATATGAACACAACATAAGAATGGCGCAGGACTACAACATAAGAGTTGGCTCCTACCACTTCTACCGTCCACTAACGCCACAAGACGAGCAACTGCGCAATTTCAGGACTCAATGCCGGCCAAAAGACCAAGACCTGATACCTATGATTGACATTGAGTCAAAGCCTTCGAGCATGACTACAGAGGCTTTCTGCGACTCACTTATGACATTCATTCGCCTTGTAGAGAGAGCTTACAGGCAAAAACCACTATTGTATACATACACTAATTTCTACAATAAGTACCTGCAAGGACTTATCGACGACTACCCTCTCATGATAGCCCAGTACTCGTCTAGCGAACCTGTCCTTGCCGACGGAAAAGAATACATAATGTGGCAATATACAGCCAAAGGAAGAATTAACGGAGTGAGCACATATGTTGACAAGAGCAGATTTATGGGAAGACACACCATGAGAGAGATACGGTTCAGGCACAGGTAATTAATAATAGAGTATTGATAATTATTTAACGGATAAAGTCTGTCCTAATACAATAACTATGCACTATGAATATATGCACAAGTGTTGTTAGCTCATTCGGAAACTAATAATTAAAATTCATAAACTAAAAATATGTCAATGATAGAATGTCCTGAATGCGGACAAAAAATAAGTGACAAGGCACCAACTTGCCCTAACTGTGGAGTTGAAATTGCAGGCAAAGTAGTTCGCTGCAAACATTGTGGAGGTATATATCTTAGCGAATATGAAAAATGCCCAAACTGCAATAAACAGCAAAACAACATTCAAGCAACATCTGACAATATCGGGAAACAACGTCAAGGCAACACAAAGAAGAAGAAAAACAGCTTGCAGCCTTATATCATTACTATAATAGTTGCACTGATGATTGCTGCGGCTGGACTATATATTTACAAGAGTAAAAGAAGCGAAAAGGAGCAACAGGCTTACGAAATGGCAATGAAAAGTACAGATCCGATACTGCTACGTAACTTTCTGAACAACTTTTCCGATGCCTCACAGGAACACATCGACTCTATTCAGGCTCGTCTAGACATGTTAAATATGATTGACGAAGAGTGGGAAAACGTAAAAGCGACCCAGTCTAAGATTGCCCTTCAAGACTACCTTGCAAAATATCCGTCAACAAACCATAAGGCTGAAATAGAGAATCTTCTTGATTCTATTGACTGGCAACAAGCATTGAAATCGAATAACAACGATATGTACCAACAATACATCAATGATCACCCCTACGGAAAATATGCGGAAGATGCACGAGAGAAGATAAACCAGCTGAAAGCTAAAACAATTCAACCAGAAGAGCGTCAGATGGTTGTGGGACTTGTAAGAAAGTTCTTCCTGAGTGTAAACAAACGTGATGAAGCAGGCATGATGTCGACACTAAGTCCACAAATGACGTCATTCATCGGAATGCTAAACCCTTCAGAGGCTGATGTGAAAAGATGGATGAATAGACTCTACAAGGAAGGTGTTACTGAAATAATTTGGCGTCTAAACAACGACTATTCGCTCAACAAGCGTGAAGTTGGAGACAATGCTTACGAATATACCGCTGTATTTTCTGCAACGGAAGACATCAAATATTCCGACGAAGCAAAATCGGCAACAGAACACTACAAGATTAAAGCAACTATTACACCAGATGGTGAATTGTCAGCAATGTCAATAAACAAAATTTTAAATTCACAAGATAAAGAATAGATAGTTTAAGTTTAAGATATTTCTCATATACGACTTTAGGTTATTCAGAAACTTCAGTAGATAATCATATAAAAAATAACTATTATGAAGACAACAGAACAAACTATTCAACAAATTGAGCGTGCGGTCAGAAAAATTGCACAGAAGTTTCCTGCTACCAATGAACCTGAGTTCATGACTGACATTCACATTAGGGTGATACAAGACAGCGGCGAACTGCTTGCCTATGATGATGAAGACAAGGAGATAACACGCTGTGTAATCGAACAATGGATAGACAATAAAGACGATGACTTCTATGCCCATGTTACCAATCTGCTAAGGAACATTCTGAAAGGCCAGCATAAACTCATTGACAATATGGGAATAATGAAGCCTTACAGTTTCGTTCTTGAAGATGACGAGAAAGAGAATATCGGCGAAATCTATCTGGCAGACGATGACACCATAATATTAGGTGGAGACATTATGCCTGGACTTGAAGACGACCTTAATACATTCTTTACAGACTTGATGAAATAGTCTCGCAAAGACAATCAGGAATAATTCATTCTATCTTTTTCCATTGTGTCTTGCAATCACATATATGATTACAGGCGCTCCCATAATTGGTGTTACAGCATTGAGTGGAATTATTCCGCCTTCACGAGGCAGATAGCAAATAATATTACACAACAAAGCGACAGCAGCACCTGTCAGCATCGTTGCAGGCAAAAGCTGCCTATGATTTTCCGTAGACAGTAGCAAGCGTGATATATGAGGAACAGCTAAACCTATGAAGGCTATTGGTCCACAAAAAGCGGTCGTTATGGCAGTAAGAAGTCCCGTAATTATCAACAGCCAGTTTCTTACTCTAATGGTGTTAATGCCTAAGTTTTCTGCATACTGTTCTCCCAGCAGTAGAGCATTAAGTGGTTTTATCAGAAGCATTGAGGCAATTAGACCTACTATAGTTACAGAAGCAAAGACTGGCATATGAGCCATTGACACTCCTCCGAAATTGCCCATCCCCCAAACCATGTATGACTTAACTCCCTCTTCTGTGGCAAAATAATTTAGCAACGTTATGGCTGAATTTGATATATAACCTATCATAATGCCAATTATGAGTAACATTACATTATTATGTACCTTTGAAGAGAAAAAGAAAATAACTGCTGTAACTAACATAGCACCAAGAAAAGCTGATATCAACACAGCAATGAATCCTGACAAATGCATAACACCTGCCGATACACTACCGCCCATCATCAACATAACTATTGCTACACCAAGACCAGCCCCGCTATTTATACCAAAAATTGAAGGACCTGCCAAAGGATTTTTGAACGCGGTCTGCAACATCAGACCGCTAACAGCCAAAGCACCTCCACACAAAACTGCTGTAATGGCTTGAGGCAAGCGCGTTTCAATGACAATAAACCTCCAAGTATCTCTCTCTTCCTGACCTGTAAGTATCTTAACTATCGAGCTGAGTGGAATATGTATTGAGCCAAAAACGATATTAAAGAAAAATAGCAATATGATGAATACTGACATTAACAAACAGTATCTTATTCCTCCATTCTTCATAACCTACTGATTTTATAAAAGAATATATCTTATTCAACAACCTTCCTGTAATATCTTAATTTGCCGAGCCTACGAGCCAAATCAGGATGCAGAAGTATGATGAAATCACGTAGCAGATAGTCAGGTCGGAATGATACTTCCTCGAAATAAGGAACCTGCGACGAATTTACATAATAAATATTGTGAGTCTTGAATGCCTTAAACGATTTATATCCATGGTGTTCTTTCTCTAACTGACTATACGACATTGGGGTGTATGAATAATGATTAAACACCCATACATCAGCATCACCAGCCTTATCTAAAACTTTTTCAAAAGACATAGCAATGCTGCCACTATTCTTGTCTTCAGAGAAAGCATATTTCCCATTTGCATCAACTATCAACTGCCCCACACTGCTCTTTCCGCCAGCTACATACCATACGGAACCTGTCATCTTCTCCGTAATCATAGACATGCTTACATCCGACTCTTTTGCAAGTGCTTTCAGCCGTACATATTCTCTGCACACCTCGTCATAGAGACTTTCTGCCTCGTGCAGTCTTCCATAAAGCATACCATAAAACTTCATCCACTCAGCCCTAGCTAATGCCGACAACTCCATATAGTCAGCACATTCTATTATAGGAATGCCAATCTCTTCCACTCTGCCATATCCTCCAGAATTGTCGAATGGCGAAAGCAATACTGCATCAGCTCCCATGTCTACTATTTCCTCTATGTTAGGCGACATGGCATCACCACAGTCTGCCACCCTACCCTCTGCAACCATTTTTTTGATGTCGGGCAGAAGCATATACTTTAAATCTGCCACACCGCCAATTTGGTTTCCCGCGCCAATCATACCAAGTAGTGACGCATGGGCTGTAGTGAAAACAACCGACTTCTCCAAGGGAGTTCGAACCACCGTTCCACTCGGCAAATCGGCAGGAAGGCTTCTATTTTTGTCAACTAATATATAAGTATGCAGTAGCGAACCTTTGTGCCAAGGATTACTTATCTTCACCTCTGTGTAGCCATCGTGGATTACCATTGTAAGCAGCTTGGAATGTTTAAGTTCCAAAGTGTCACCTCTATCACTGCCACCTACAGTCATTCTCTGCTTACATGAAACGGGAATCAAAACTATAACCGTTAACAAGCAAACATTGAATACAAGCATCATCTTTTTCATAAACAAATTCTTTTTCTTAAAACACAGGTCAGCAATCTCTATTTTTTACATTCATACTCACACAACAACTTTCACCTTAACCAAAAATAATTTCAATCAATCCACTGCATCCATCCTCTATCAGGTCAAGTGCAAGCTCAAAGTCTTCAGCACTGCCATAATAAGGGTCGGGCACACTGTCACATCCCTTATATTTGACAAAGTAATCTTTCATCTTCAATATCTTGCCACGCTCCTCGTCGTTTTGCGCCAACGAAGAAACGTTTAAGAAATTCTCATCGTCCATAACTACGATGTAGTCAAATTTGCCAAAGTCGTCACTGCTCAGCTGTCGCGCCTTGCTCTTCAGGATGTATCCTCGCTCTGCTGCGTGCCTGCGCATACGACTATCTGGCAATTCACCCACATGCCATCCGCCAACTCCTGCCGAGTCAGTCTGTAAAAAATCAGTTATTCCACGATCATTTGCCATTTTTCTCATTACCTCCTCTGCCGCAGGCGAGCGGCAGATATTGCCTAGGCAGACGAAAAGCAGTCTTTTTCTATTGTTCGTACTCATATCCAACTATTCTTTTTGTTGTATTATTTCATATAATAGTTATATTGCTGCAAAAATACGAAAAAAAACAAATAAGGGCAACAAACGAACTGTCATATTTTAGCGTCACTCCAGTTTTCATCATTACTTATAAAATTAGTCTTACATTTTTATAAAATTGCCCTGTCACTATCATCGCGACAGTGGCAGGGCAGAAGCCTTATATAATTATGTGTTATGTACTTATACTTTTGCAAGCTTCAGTTTCGTAATTTTTTATATTTTTCGAAACGTCTGGCAGTTATAAGATGATTAAACTACATTCTATATCATAAAATGATAACCCATAACCTTAATAACCTTTGGAACTAAATAAGTTGAGCTCTTACTAAGGTTGAATTATACACTTCATGTTTCTCCAAATATTATCCTAATGGAGTTAATGCTTTTTAAAAATGTAACCTTAGATCAAGCCCAAACTCTATAGGGTTAGCTCTCTGCGCAAAACTGAGTTGCCTGCCTGCAGCAACACTATTTACGACGAAGGTGTTATAGTTATTGTTAGTGATATTACGACACCACAGGCTTACAACACAATTGCCGAGACTTGCATCAACATGTGCGCCTAGCTGGGCATAAAGGTCTTGGCTCGCAGTGTTGGCTTCGTCCCAGTATGTCTTACCAAGGGCAGAAATATTTGCACCGAAAGTGAGCGACCGCAGTACTAGATTCTGGAGGTCGACAGTATAGTCTGCCATTGCAGAGAATGTATATGCGGGGATATATGGCACATGATTACCTTTGTAGTCTACAATTTCGCCTCCTTCAGTCTGAATGCCTCTCACGTCTTTATACTCCTTAAAGACAGAGTGAGTGTAGGCATAGTTGACAGCCCACTGCAGATGGTTGCTGAGTGCTGCTCCTCGGAGGGATGCTTCGAGTCCGCAACTGTAGCTTTTGCCCGCATTAGCCATTCGTCTTCCATAGCCGAAATTGCCAGCCATTACCGACACCTGCTGATTTTTTATCTGCATATAGTATGTCGAGAGGTCAAGATGGATCGAGTTGTCGAACAGATTGAGATGAGTTCCCAGTTCATAATTCCAGCTTTTCTCTGGTCTGTAGCTTATGGTATTGGCAATGTTCTGATAGTCTTCAGATGTGTGTGGTATGTCGTAGCTGGTGCGGTTAGCAGCCTGTGAGTTGGCATAAAGTTCAGTCTGCAATATGTCGGAAAACATCTGTATGTTGTATCCACCTGCTCTATATCCCTTACTCATTGTTGCATAGACGTTGCTTCGATATTCTCCAAATGTGTAAGTCAGTCCAACTTTAGGCAGGAGCTGGTCGAAATTGTTGTGCAAGTTATCACTAATACTACTTGTTAAATAGTTTGTAGCCTGCTGTCCCATTACATTGGCTGTCATAGCCATTATGGCAGAGGTCTTGTAGTCTATTTCAACACGATTGAAATCATATCTCAGGCCTAATGTAAGTGTGAAATTCTTTGCAATGTCTATGTTTGACTCGTGAAAGGCAGCAAGATTGGTTTGAGGAGTACGGAACATAGCTGGCACCTTCAAATCAGCAGCCATGCTTACTCCTCCAGCACGTTCAATAGCAGCCTTAGCCATTTCTACGGCAGTATCATAGGGGATGCCCTGCGCTACAAAACGGCCAGCAAAAGCATTGACCATAGCGTTATACATTGCAGTCTCAATGCCTTTAGCGATAGGGGTTGTTGTTCCTTCACCAAAATAGATTGGGGCCTGTGTCTTCAACCATGATGAGGAAATGAAGGTTCCGAAAGTCCAATGCCAACGGCTACGGTTGTTGCTCTTTAAGACAAACTCCTGTGTAAAGGCATTTTGGAACTGACGCTGCTCAAGGCGCATGAAATCAATTGGCAGATAGTCCTGATCCATGAGCATATAGTCTTTCAGATACTGATAAGAAGAGGTGCTAAAGAAATCAAAGCCATTGGCCTGGAAACGGAAATTCAAAGCAGTATTGAATATGTTTCTACGATAATTGCTCTGAAAGTTTGTATTAGGCGACGCTGCCTTTCCTGTGGTTTCGTCGAGTATTCCATAAGGAAAAGCATTCTGACGAACATACTGATAATCCGCAACATAGTCTAATTTAATTCTGCTTGTGGGTTGAAACATCAGTCTGACTCTTCCACCTGCCTCATTCATTTTGTCTGCTCGCTCACCAGTAGTGTGGTTTCTGAGAAACCCGTTCTGACCATTATAGAATCCTCCTAAAGAAAATCCAAACTTATCATTTATCTTATTATAATGTGACACTTCTGCTGTTCGTCTAAAATGATTGCCAATCGACAGCCTGAGATCTGTACCTTGATATGTCATTGGATTACGCGAATATATTCTGACAAGTCCACCTTCAGAGTTCTGTCCATAAAGTGTACCCTGAGGCCCCCTGAGAATATCGACATGGTCAATATCATAGAAATATTGATTGAAGGCGGTCTTGCTCATAACTGGCATGTCATCAATATAAATACCGACAGCAGGATTGTTAATCCTTGAACCTATTCCGCGAACATATATAGAAGAAGTCAGTCTAGAACCATAGTTAGGCATGACAAATGACGGAGTAAACGATGATAGGTCGCGAAGGTCTTTAACTGCCAAACTATTCATCAACCTACTTGAATATACTGACGAACTGAGTGGTTGCTGACGCAACTTGAATGCATCCTTAGCCTGTGAAGTTACGGCAACTTCGTCAAGCATGAACACTCTTGTCGAATCGTAGGCGAAATCTTCGTCAACGGGCTCACCACCGTAAGCCATCAGCCCAGAACCAAACAGAGTGGCAAGAAGGGCTGAACTAATTCTTTTTGTTATCATATTTTTCATTTAATACTTTAATTTTACCTATCTATTTTTCGCTTGCAAAATTACATATTGCTACCGACACAGGCAATCCTCATTTATTATGATTTAATCACACTTTTATTAAATTATTATAACTATAATGACTATAGAAGGAACAAAAAAGAAAAGCAACCTGCCAAGCTATAAAACTTGTGGTTGCATTTCATCGTTAAATAGAGTTTGAGTCTAACAAATACCAAAACTCTTTATTTTAGTCCATAAGCGGGTTCCATCCTTGAGCCTTTAAAGCAAACTCCTGTCCATCTCGCGTAACAAGCTGGCAGCCAAGCTCTTTACGAGTAACGTGTCCAATGATGTGAACATTTGGGGCTAGCTCTTGCAACTTCTCGTGATCGCCAATTGGCGCAGTGAATAGCAGCTCGTAGTCTTCACCACCATTCAACGCACATGTTGTTACATTCATATTCAGTTCTTCTGCCATGACCGCAGTCTGATAATCAATTGGAATATTCTTTTCAAATATCCTACAACCGCAGTTACTCTGATTGCAAATATGAAGTAACTCACTGCTAAGCCCATCACTTATATCCATCATTGACGTTGGACGGATGTTGCATAGACGGAGTTTCTCAAGCACATCACCTCTTGCTTCAGGTTGCAACTGCCGCTGCAACAGATATTCCTTGCCAGCAAAATCTGGTTGGAAGTTCTTAAGAGCATCTATAGCAGCTTTGTTATTTTTGCGTTTAGCCTCATCAACTTGCTGATAATAGACGGTCTTCTCACGCTCAAGCAGTTGCAGACCCATATATGAAGCACCTAGATCACCAGTAACACAAATGAGATCATTCTCTTTTGCCCCATTTCTATATACTATATCTTCCTTTCTTGCCTCTCCAATACAGGTAATGCTTATAGCAAGACCAGTGAATGAAGAAGTTGTATCTCCTCCAACTATGTCAATCCCCCACTTATCGCAAGCCATACGAAGACCTTGATAGAAAGCATCCATATCCTCAACAGAAAACCTTTTGCTAAGCGCTATGCTGACAAGCATCTGACGCGGTGTCCCATTCATGGCGAAAATATCACTTATATTGACCATTGCCGATTTGTAGCCAAGATGCTGCAAGTCAATATATGTAAGGTCAAAGTGAACACCCTCCATCAGCATATCAGTGGTAACAAGCACTTCACTATTATCATAGTGTAAAACGGTACAGTCATCCCCTACTCCGTATATAGTAGAGGCATTTTTAGGCTTATGCTCCTTTGTCAATCTATCAATAAGTCCAAATTCTCCTATTTCAGCAATATCCATCTATTGTAAATTAAGATTTTTTGAAAGCTGTTCTTAGTTAATTCTTCAATGTGCTATGCACGCTTTATCATTTCTCGCATAATCTCAGTCATCAGAGGCTGAGCTTTGTTTGCTGCTTCCTGAACCTCTTCATGGCTAACTGCAACAGGTACGTCAAAGCCTCCAAGATCAGTAATTACAGATATTCCAAACGTCTTTATTCCACAATGATGTGCAACAATAACCTCTGGAACAGTACTCATTCCAACAGCATCAGCCCCCATCTTGCGATAGAGTTTGTATTCTGCTGGTGTTTCGAAAGTTGGACCTTGAACACCCATATACACTCCATGCATAACTCTGATATTCTTCTCTGCAGCAATTTTGTCAGCTTCTTCAATTAAGCTATGGTCATAAGTCTCATGCATATCAGGGAAACGAGGACCTGTAGGGAAATTCTTGCCACGAAGAGGATGCTCAGGGAAGTTATTAATATGGTCTGTAATAATCATCAGGTCACCAATCTTAAATTCTTCGTTCATACCTCCTGCAGCATTTGATACAAACAATGTGGTAATTCCAAGTTCATACATTACTCGTACAGGAAACGTAACCTCCTTCATATTATAGCCTTCATAAAAATGGAAACGACCTTGCATTGCAAGAATATCAACTCCACCTAATTTGCCAAAAATGAGTTTTCCTGCATGTCCCTCTACTGTTGATACAGGGAAGTTAGGTATTTCATTATATGGAAATTCATAAGTATCAGTTATTTCTGAAGCTAATTGTCCGAGCCCCGTTCCCAGTATGATTGCAGTTTTTGGGTTTGTTGTCATCCTTTGCTTTAGCCAGGATGCTGTTTCTTGAATTTTTTTGTACATAACTTATTATTTTTTGATTGAATAATTCTTCTTGTTCGAGCATGAACTTTATTTCTATCGGCAGAACATACATATTTCTACGCACATTCTCACTTAATCCCTCACCGCCAATAATTCGTGCTGCATCTTTTTCTGTAGTTACAAGAACTTTAGGCGAAGGCATTGATTCGAATGTGTTATTGATTCTTTCATAGTCTTTATGCGTAAATCTATGATGGTCTCCGAAAGACAATGAAGTAATGTTTTTTGTATATGGCTGTAAGTCGAGTATCATCTGCTTTGGAGAAGCAATACCAGTCAGAAGCAAAACGTTTTCATCTGATTTCAAAGTGCTCAATTGTCGCGGTTCACCTCCAAACATTGGCTGCAAGTCACCATATTGCAATGTGCTGAAAAGCAATGACTGGTAAGGATATAGATTCATTGCCTTTGTCAGCACACGATAATCCATTGGTTTCAGTTCCGTAGGACATTTTGTCACAATAACAATATCAGCCCTAACCTTTCCATCCTTTGATTCTCTCAATCGCCCTGCTGGCAGCAATTTATCGTAAATGATAAGTCGATGATAGTCAACAAGAAGGATATTGATACCTGGTTTTACAAATCTATGTTGAAATGCGTCGTCAAGTATTATAACATCAGTATTATTGGCTATAGAATTGTCTGTAAGTTTCTCTATTCCGTTACGCCTGTTTTTGTCAACAGCTACATAAATATCTGGAAATTTACGCTTCATCTGATATGGTTCATCGCCGATATCAGTAGCGTCAGAACTGTCGTCAGCTAATACAAATCCTTTACTCTTGCGCTTATATCCTCGACTTAAGACTGCAACTTTGGCATGTTTTTTCAGCAATCTTACAAGATATTCAACATGTGGAGTCTTGCCAGAACCACCTACAGTTATGTTTCCTACCGAAATAATAGGAATGTCGTAGGCTCTACTTTTTAGAACACCAATGTCGAAAAGTTGGTTTCTTAACCATACAACCAAACCATAAATCCAGCTGAACGGCAGCAACCATTTGTTTATTTTTATAAAATCGCCTTCCATAGCCAGTATATATTAACTTGCCTAAATCTAAACTACTTTATATTAATATAATAAGGAATGTGAGCCTGAATTGCATTCTGATGACTTATGCTCTTAAGCATCATCAATGGTTCATACAATTCACCAAACGTTCCCTGAAGTTGTTCATCAAGATAATTTCCTGCTGCTCTTGTAGCAGATAGCTGATCAAAGAACGACAATGGAGCAGGATAGCTATATGTCTTATAGTCTTTAATTTTTGCAAGTTGAGCTGCTTTTGCAACAGCCTCATCAAGTCCGCCAAGTTGGTCTACAAGCTTTATTTTTATAGCATCTATACCCAACCATACGCGACCTTGAGCAATCTTGTCGACATCAGCTACATTCATTTTTCTGCCATCAGCCACACGCTTGAGGAAAAGAGCATATCCACGCTCAATATACGACTCTAAGAAGCTCATCTCTTCAGCGTTGAAAGGACGTGCCATTGTGCCCATCGCACTATTCTTATTAGTCTTCACCTCATCGAATGTAACTCCAAGCTTATCTTTCAGAAGTCCGCTAAAGTCTGGGAACATGCCAAATATGCCAATACTTCCAGTAATAGTAACAGGCTCTGCAACTATCCAGTTTGAATTACAACTCATATAGTAACCACCAGAAGCAGCCATTCCACCCATTGAAACAACTACAGGTTTCTTTGCTTTCAGCATCTCAATAGAATGCCACATCTGCTCAGAAGCATAGGCACTTCCACCACCAGAATTAATTCTAAGAACAACAGCCTTAACATCATCATCGTTCATAAGTCGCTCTAAATCTTTACATACTGCCTGAGCATCTATAACATCATCCTGGTTTAACATGCCTTGAGCACCATCAACAATGCTTCCGTATGCATAGTAGATAGCAATCTCATCACCTTTGCTTCGTTTCTCTTTTACATTTCTCATGTCGGCAATGCTCAACTGATTGAGATTGTCCTCATCGTCTATTTTCATAAGTTTCTTAACTTCGCTTTTAACCTGATCGGTATATAGCAGAGCATCTACCATTTTTGATTTCAGATAAGTGTCAGTTGAAACAAATGTATAAGGCTGGTCTGCATAAGCATTAAGCGTCTCTGCTGGAATTTTGCGTGATTTTGAAATGTCGCTTACTACTTGATTCCATATACCAGTGAGCATCTGGGTAATCTGCTCACGATTTGGCTCACTCATCTTGTCGGCAGTAAATGTTTCAGGCGCACTCTTATATGTACCAACCTTTGCAAGTTGCATCTTCACACCGAACTTAGCCATAAGGTTTTTTAGATAATAAGGCTGTGAAGATAAACCACGCCAGTCAATCTGCCCCTGTGGGTTGATAAAAACTTTATCTGCAGCAGATGCCAGATAATATGTGGGTTGTGTATAAGTATCACCATAGGCTACTATCCACTTTCCTGTTTTCTTAAAATCGAGCAATGCCTTTCTGACTGCAAGAAGCGAAGCATAAGAATCAGAAGAAAACATACCAGCCTCGATATAAATACCCTTAACCTTGTCATTGTCTGTAGCTTTTCGTATTGCTCCTAGCATATCGTCAAGACCAATTGTATTTTCATCAATACCACGCAGACGATTAAAAATATTGTCGTTAGCTCTCTCATTAAGATTGCCAGACAGATTAATAACAAGCACTGAGTTGTCACTAATGTTTTTAGTAGACTCAGATGAAGCCACCATTCCCACCATACACATTATGCCTATAAAACCTAATGCTACGAAAAAAATAATTAAGCCAACTATAGTGGCTCCTGTCATTTTAAGAAATTCTTTCATCTCAATATTTGTTTTTTAGTTGCAAATATATACAAAATAGAATGAACCACCAAAAAATTTTAAGTGTTTCTAACTATTTAGTACCTTTGATGACTCAAGTAAAAATGGAAACACACAAAAATAATATAACAATTCACACATCAACTTTTAGTCTGAATGCATGTATGAAAAATATTGACAAAATGCCATTTTTCTTGCAGAAAAAAGTCTTTCAGAATCGGTTGTTTTGCCATTGCCTTCACAGTTGTCCATCCGTCAAGTTTTACGCGCCTAGAAAAGAAATTTTCTGTAAATACCTATCATTCAACGATTTGCAAAAGGCGGAAAAACGATGGGTATTGTCTCGTAATGCGAAAGGTGCCCTTTCGCACTGTCATATGTGATGGTTGACCATGTCAAACGTATCGTTTCGCATTGTCATATGCCACATATTGCAAACGCTAACAAACCTTTCAATCGTGAACATCGGTTAAAATTATTCACGCTCTTTAAGTATATTGATTAACAACTTCATGGATTTTAAGTTTTCAGCGTGCCAAACTAAAAAATCAATAAATAGTTCCAGTACTCTTTATCGTTCCAGTTTTTTATTATGAAATATTTTGACAAAACGAGAAAAATAACATCTAAATTCTGCATTATGGTTCATCCCCGAATTGCGTTGGCAAGTTTATATAGTAGTATAGAAAAAGCCGCCAATTCATTATCTTTGTGGTTCCCCAACCATATTAGATATGAACGGCAGCTTATTATATCAGGCATACGG